>Ga0209542_10000265_pt1 | contig 129941 bp, 138 predicted proteins | sample RifCSPhighO2_01_FD_184028 | JGI IMG/M metagenome (GOLD analysis project Ga0209542, IMG submission 184028) | Soil microbial communities from Rifle, Colorado - Rifle CSP2_plank highO2_0.1 (SPAdes) (version 2) | ecosystem: Environmental > Terrestrial > Deep subsurface > Rock core/Sediment ... | reverse complement strand
GAGAGCTTCTAAAGCATGTCTTAGGCCGCTCAGTAGGTTTAAATCATCGCGTGGCAGGTGCCGTGTGTGAACGGAATGCGGATAGGGATCAGTTTTTTCCGTGTCTGGAAGGCCCACTCATGTGGGGTAGTTTCTAAAAATTAATTCCGATGATTGTTGAAAAATCAAAGATATCCCCATCCAGAGTCGGGCTAACAGGGCTTTGAGAAGGACCACCAACGCCCCCAGAGCCTTCTTCAATAAAACGCTTATTCTCGTCAGGGAACTGAACAAAATGATACGAGCCCTGAATACCCAAATAAGCCCGACGACGCAGCAAAGGAATCTCTAATCCCAGGCCACCTTTAAATCCCGCGACATTATCAGGATTGACTGCCAATTGATTAGTTAAACTATACGTTCTTTTATAATAACCGACTCCAGCAATCACGTAGGGATTAAGATCGGCTAATCCTTTTGTGACGTTCTCCGTGTTGAAATAGTATTTCACATTCAAATCAATTGTTTGGATATTCACATTCCCGGTGTAGGTCTGAGTTAAACTGTCAAATTGAACATTGTGGTCACCCATTGAAAATCCCAATGATGTGGCCAGTTGTAAATCAAAAAAATAACTGAATTGAAAGCCATAGGCTAAATTAGGGGTGTAGGCTTGCGCAAAACCTCCGCTGGTGAATCCCCGGTAACCAAGTTGAAGTCCCAATGTTAAAAAGCGACCGTTCTTAAAGAAATTAATATCCGCTTCTTCTTCGGCGTCTTGTTCGAATTCGTTGTAATCAGAAAAAGGATCAAAGGCTTCATCCACTTCGGTGGACTGTGCAAAGCCTATTTGCGGACAGAATAAGCTGATCAATAGAGCTGCAGCAGCAACATTTTTTTTGCATAGAATATTCACTTCTTTATTCTGAATCGATCTCGGAATCGGGACTACTAAATAGTAACGAGGCCCATCTTTAGTCCTGAAGCGTTAATTTGAAACTTTCTTGTCGCCATTGGGCTGAAACTGGTAATTTTAAATCAATCTGAGGAGAACGTTTTGATCGACTACAAAAAAGCTGGTGTCGACATTCAAGCTGGTGACCAACTCGTATCTTGGTTGCAGGACACATCAACTTCAGAATCAACTATTGCCCCATTGCAAAAATTCACGTCGGATGTTCCAGATTATAAAAAACGAGTGGTTTCAGGTATTGGTGGTTTTGCGGCTCTATTTGATGGTCGTTTTTCAACAATGAAAAAACCTCTTCTTGTTTCATGTACGGATGGCGTTGGAACAAAGGTTAAAGTCGCCTCTCACTTTAATGATTTTTCTCGAGTGGGCCAAGATTTAGTCGCCATGTGCGTGAATGATTTAATATGCACAGGTGGAACTCCACTATTTTTTCTGGATTATTATGCATCGGGGAAACTCGATTTGGATTCAGCCCAGGCTTTTCTTAAAGGGGTACGAGCTGCTTGTAGCCAGTCTCATCTTGTTTTGATTGGTGGAGAAACAGCAGAAATGCCAGGAGTTTACCAAGATAAAGATTTTGATTGTGCTGGATTTTCCGTGGGCGTGGTCGATGAAGAAAAAATGTGGGGCGCCCACAAAGTCAAAGTTGGCGATGGAGTTTTGGGGTTAGCAAGTTCTGGTTATCACAGCAATGGTTATTCGCTGATTCGAAAAGCTTTTGAAAATGAATTTGAAAAGTTCAAAGACTGGTTGATGGAGCCGACAGCTCTTTATGTCGAGGCTCTTTTGGCTGCAAAAGAAAAATTCGAGATTCATGCTGCCGCCCATATCACAGGTGGTGGTGTTGAAAATATACCTCGAGTACTGCCTTCAAATTTAAAAGTTCGTTTAAAGCGATGGCCATTTCCGGATTGCTTCCTAGAAGTTCAAAAGCGGACGGGTTTGACGGATATACAAATGCTTGAAACATTGAATTGTGGAATAGGAATGACGTTAATTATGCCACAATCAGAAATGCAGTCAGCATCAACATTTATCGAATCATTAGGAATAAAAACACAAAATCTTGGGGTTGTTGAGCCTCGTACTGATCAGGAGAGCCAAGTTGCTTGGGACTAGAAAACCGAAAAACAGTGCGGTTTTCATTTCTGGCGGAGGCTCGACTCTTCAAGCATTATTAGAACATCAGATGTCATCATCGATACGGCTCGTCGTTTCAAATCGTAAAAAAGCTGCGGGATTATTGAAAGCAAAACGCTTTGGATGTCAGACATTTTATTTTGGTAAAGAGCAAAGCTATAGTGATCTCTCACAGAAACTAACCTCGATGAAAATTGAGGCCATTTTTCTAGCTGGATTTATGAAAATTTTGCCAGAAGACTTTGTGGCGGATTGGGAGGGAAAGATTTTTAATATCCACCCGAGTTTACTTCCAGAATTTCCAGGTTTAAATAGTTTCGAGAGAAGCTTTCAATCTGGCTCCAGAGTTGGAGCGACAATACACGCCGTTAATCACAAGATGGATGAAGGTCAAATTTTTTTACAAAAAGAAGTCCCTCTGTTGAAAATAGTCCAGAATAAAAAAAGAGATCACTCTGTTCAGATGGCAGAAATAGCTTTGCGACAAACAGAGCAACACTTGCTTCGCGAGTTTTCAATACGGAAATGGATTTAGTTAAATGAAAATTGCTTTTTTAGGATATGATTTGAGTGCAACCCAAACGGCAGAGAAGCTAACAGACGCCGGACATAACGTTGCTTTTTTTCTGAAGAAATCACAACAGCAGATTCAGTTTGAGCCATTTCACTCTATTCCAGTATTTTGTGATCGTCTTATGATACCGGGAGAAAATCATCTTAGAACTGAGACTCATCAAGATCTTTTACGTAAAATTAAAGTGTCTTACAGTGAAATTCAGAACCGATTGAGTTATAAATCTGGCCATGGAACTGCCTCTATTCGCAAGTGCGAAGCGAATGCTTTCGTACAGTCATTAGATAGTATTAAAGATATCCAATTTGATTCTAAGGTAAAAAAGCATTTGATTGAAATTGATAAACAAGGGATTGAGTCTTTCGATTATGTACTGACAGAATCTCATTTTTTGTTGAAGCAAGATTTGGATTTGAAAAAAATAAATATCTTTAAGAAAACAAAAAATTCAAGTTACATATGGTGTTCTCTGCGCTTTGAGTATGAATTCTTGAAGCCCTTAAGGTCATTGCAATCTATGAAATCATTTTGGATTGTGCTAGATTCAGATCGAGAAACCCTAATCGACAATTGGTTTTACTGTCGATTAACTGAAAAACAAATTGAATTTTGGACCTATCAGCCAGAATCCCAATCTCATAATCCTGAGTTTCAGAATTTTTATATCGAGCGCATTCGACAAGCTCTAGCTGAAAAGTTGCCATTTCTTCATCTGAATCAATTTTTGGATTCAGATGTCTGTACCATTTCGTATGAGGGATGGAATAGGAATCAGACCTCCACCCTTATTCTTGGGAACTGTTCTTGCGTACCTCATATGGGATTTTGGGCTCAAGAAGAGGTTGATCACTATTTCGAGAATCATATCTTCAAAACATTTCGCAAGTTAAAATCAAATCCAGAGGCCACACTATGATTGAAAGATACAGCACCGTAGAGATGACAGATTTATTTTCGATGAATGCTCGCTTTAATTTTATGAAGGATGTTGAAATTGTATGCGCTGAAGTTCAAGCTGATTTGGGTATTATCCCAAAATCAGCAGCAAAAAAAATAAAGCAAAAAGCAAAGTTTCAGGTCTTAAGAATAATGGAGATTGAAAAAGAAACTAAGCATGACGTGATTGCTTTTGTTACAAACCTTGCTGAAAATGTTGGCCCCGAAGGGCGATTTATTCATTTTGGATTAACCAGTTCAGATGTTTTGGATACGGCAATGAGCCTGCAGATAAACCAAGGATTAGATATTCTTTTAAAAGAAGTTTCAAATTTAGAAAAAACTCTTTTGAATATGAGCATAAAGTATAAGAATACAATCTGCGCGGGTCGTACCCACGGCATCTATGCAGAAGTTACAACTTTTGGATTTAAATTAGCTGGTTTTTTAAAAGAACTGCAGAGAAATAAAGAAAAAATTCGAAGGGCTCAGGAAAATATAAAAATTTGTAAACTCAGTGGAGCTGTTGGAACGTTGTCAGCTCTGCCATTGGAGTTTGAAGTCAAGGTAGCAAAGAAGCTGGGTTTCATCGTTGAACCATTTGCCACTCAGGTTATTCCTCGTGATCGTCATGCTGAGGTTATTCTGTCTCTGACTTTTTTATTCACAGGGCTGGATCGCTTAGCCATTGAACTCCGTCATTTGCAAAGAAGTGAAGTGGGAGAAGTTGTTGAAGGATTCCAAAAAGGGCAAAAGGGCTCTTCGGCGATGCCGCATAAGAAAAACCCCATCAGTGCCGAGAATATTTCTGGTTTAGCACGTCTGATGAAGGGATATGCGCAATCGGCTTTGGATAATATTTCTCTTTGGCATGAGCGTGATATCAGTCACTCTTCTGTCGAAAGAGTTATATTTCCGGACGCCTTTCAGTTGGCCCACTATGGGGTGCAACGCATGAATCAATTATTGCAAGGTCTTTATGTGAATACGGATAAGATGTTGGAAAATACTCATCAACTAGGTGGTGTTTTGTATTCCTCGCACTTACTTTTGCATTTAGTTGAATATCAAAATCTAAGTCGTGAAGAAGCCTATAAAATAGTTCAATCGGCGGCCCATAGCTTAAAGCCTGGTGAGCATTTGCAGTCAGTTCTAGCTAAGAATAAATTATTCGATAAAAAATCCTTACAACAGATTTTTTCCGGAGAGAAACATTTAAAATCAATTGAAGCGCGTTTTAAAACATATTTAAAATAAAGGGATGGTTTGATGATGAGCCAAAAGCTGATCTATGAAGGTAAAGCTAAAAAAATTTTTGAAACAGAACATGCGAATGAATTGATGATGGAGTTTAAGGACAGCTTGACTGCCTTTAATGCCCAAAAGAAAGGGCAATTTCAGGGCAAGGGAAAGTTGAATTGTTTGATTTCAACTCATATCTTTAAAGTTCTTTCAGCAAATGGGATTTCTCATCACTGGATAAAAACTGAGAATGATAATCAGATGATCGTTCAAAAAACACAAATCATTCCGCTTGAAGTTGTCGTGAGAAATGTTTTAGCAGGATCGTTAGCTAAAAAAGTGGGACGAGAAGAAGGTCAGAGACTATCTTGTCCGTTGGTGGAATTTTATTATAAGGACGATGCCTTGAACGATCCATTTGTAAGTGAACCTCAGATCATTGAATTTAAATGGGCCACAGAAACACAGCTTGAAAAAATGAAAAAGATGGCATTAGAAATCAATCAGATTTTGGTGCCTCATTTTATAAAGGCAGGATTAGACATCATTGATTTTAAAGTTGAGTTTGGAATAAATAGTAGTCGAGAAATTATTTTAGCCGATGAAATTTCTCCGGACTGTATGAGGTTGTGGGACGTTAAAACAAAAGAAAAATTTGATAAAGATCGATTTCGCCGTGACCTTGGAAATGTTGAAGAAGCTTATCAAAGTGTCTATGAACGATTGGAAGGGATTTTATGATAACAATTGGAATTAAAATTATGCCTCGAGATGTTATTTTGGATTCTCAGGGGCGAGCAATTGAAAGTTCAATGAAATCCAATGGATTTCAAGTTCAGTCTTTGCGTGCGGGAAAATATATTGAAATGACTTTGCCAGCAGCAAGTCATGATTTGGCAAAAGCTGAAGTGGAGCGGATGCTTCACGAGGGTGGCCTTTTTAATCCGCTCATTGAAAAATACGATATTTACTTCAACTAAAGGATTTATAGCATGTCTCTGAATGTTGGAATTCCCCGTTTCTTAGGCACGAACTGTGACGAAGATGTTAAACGATGGATTGAATCTAAGGGCTTTCGCGCAACTTATTTATGGTATGAAGATCGTTTTGAATCCAAGGATTTTGATTGGATAGTCATTCCAGGTGGATTTAGTCATGGTGATTATTTAAGGTGTGGGGCTTTGGCCGCAAGAACTCCAGTTATGAAATCAGTGCAAGAGTTTGCTAGTAAAGGTAAGCCCATCTTGGGAATTTGTAATGGCTTTCAAATTCTCTGCGAAGCTCAACTTTTACCAGGAGTCCTTTTGCAGAATAAGAATTTAAGATTTATTGATCAATGGCAGACTTTGACAGTACAAAATGCCGACAATCCATTTTCAAAAATGATGACGACTCAACAGCACATCAGATTGCCGATTGCTCATGGCGATGGACAGTATTATGCGGATAGTGAAACGCTTCAAAAAATTAACAACAATGGTCAGATTTGGCTAACATACGATGAAAACCCGAACGGATCTGCTTTGAATATTGCGGGAGTCACAAATGAGAAAAAGAATGTCTGTGCTTTGATGCCGCATCCAGAGCGGGCTCAATTTGAATGGATGGGTTCCAGTGATGGGGAGTTGTTTTTATGAGTTCTGATTTGTCTCAAAATTTAAAAATCTATCGACTTTCGATGGAAGAATACGAAAAAATGAAAACACTCCTTGGGCATGAGCCCAATGTGATTGAGTGGTGTCTGTTCTCAGCACTATGGAGTGAACATTGCAGTTATAAATCTTCGAAGAATCACTTGCGAAAGTTTTCATTTCGAAATTCAAACACGCCAGATATGGATGGCGAGAATGCCGGTGTCGTTGATCTTGGATATGGTGAAAAGATTGCTTTTAAAATGGAAAGTCATAATCACCCCAGTTTTATTGAACCCGTTCAGGGAGCAGCCACAGGAGTTGGTGGGATTTTGCGTGATATTTTCACCATGGGAGCCAGACCAATAATGTCGGCCAATTATCTGTGTTTCGGAGACATTGAAGCTCCGCGCATGAAGCATTTGATGAAAGGTGTTGTTAAAGGCATTTCTTCATATGGAAATTGTGTCGGTGTTCCAACTGTCACTGGGCAAACAAATTTTCATCCTTTGTATAATAAAAATATTTTGGTGAATGCCCTAAGTGTTGGCTATTTTGGACCCGAGCAGAGAATGGCATTATCCAATGCCTCAGGTTCAGGAAATCTTGTGGTCTATGTTGGAGCAAAAACAGGCCGTGATGGTGTGCATGGGGCTTCGATGGCTTCAGCTTCTTTTGATGATGATTCAGAATCCAAAAAGCCAAACGTTCAAATTGGTGATCCGTTTTATGAAAAGCTATTGATCGAGGCCTGCCTAGAAGTCCTAGAGAAAAATTTAGTCGTTGCCATGCAAGATATGGGGGCTGCCGGTTTAACAAGTTCTAGTTTCGAGATGTCTTCAAAAGGACAAGTGGGCTTTATTTTGGATCTTAAGAAAGTTCCACTGCGGGATTCTTCAATGACTCCGGAAGATATTTTATTATCCGAAAGTCAGGAGCGTATGCTTTTGATTTGCAAACCAGAGAAACTTTCTGAACTTCAAGAAACGTTTAAAAAGTGGAGCTTGGATTCTGCCGTACTCGGAGAAGTTCAATCTGATCGCAAGGTCAAGTTGATGTGGGGTGAGGAAGTTCTAACAAATATTGATCCTGATCTTATTGTGGAAGAAGCTCCGCGGTACGACAGACCTTATCAACCATGGAATTCACTTCAAAAAACTCAAGCCTTGCAAGCTCCAGAAAAAATAAACTTTCAAAGTCTGATCGAGAAGGCCTTTAAAACATCAAAGCTGAATCGATTCCAATGGATTTACAATCAGTATGATCAACGTGTCGGGGCGCGAACAGCAACAGCTTGTGAAAGTGCGGTGGCGCATGCCCGTCTGGATCATTCGGGTCGTGGTCTTGCTCTAGCAGTAGGTTGTCGAACTGATTTGATGGTTATGGACGCACAAATTGGAGCTTTTGATGCTGTTTACTATCCAGCTTTTCAAATGGCACTTAAGGGTTCTGTAGCACTTTCAATTACCGACTGTTTGAATTTTGGAAATCCACAGAAACCAGAAATAATGAGTCAATTTGTAGCTAGTGTTGAGGCCATTGCCTCGGCGAGTGTGCAGCTGAATGCGCCTGTGATTAGCGGAAATGTCAGTTTTTATAATGAAACTCTGGATGAAAATATTCCGCCAACACCAGCCATTGGTATGGTGGGAATGCGGGATTCTGTCGAAGATATTTTACCCGATTATTTTCAGGCTCCGATGGAATATATAGTGCGTGTGAAGATGGATTGGTTGCAGAGCTATACGTGGTTAAATTCATTGGAGCAAAAGGTTTCTCAATTTACTGAGAATACTCATGCCGATATTGCTGGGTTTATAAAGCAATGCCAAGCCTTGGATCAGAAAAGACAGGCTGAATTGATTCCTATCACTTCAATAAAGGCGATAGGTCTCGGTGGTTTAGCTGTTACATGTTTGAAAATGGTTCAAGGAAACGTGGGATTTGATTTGAGTTTTGACACAAGTTTGATACCAGAGTCTGAATTATTTCGAGATGAGTTGTATAGTTTTATAGTGACGACAACAGATTTAGATTTAACGATTTCTTTCTTAAAGAAGCACTTTAAGAATTTTCCAGTAGATATCCGAAAAGTTGGTGAAACAGTGACCGAGAAAATACACATTTCAAAAAAAATCATTCTGGATTTTAAGACCACAAAATCACAGTTTGAAAAAGGGCTTTAATGAAAAATTCGTGGAAAGACGAGTGCGGAGTTTTTGGAATTTGGAATCATCCAGAGGCCGCGCGATTAACATACCTTGGTCTGTATGCGCTTCAGCATCGCGGACAAGAATCTGCAGGAATTGTTTCACTTGAAATGACGGAGGCTGCTGGATCGAAACCAGTACATCATATTTACAAGAGTTTAGGCTTAGTTGCGGATGTGTTTAAAGAAACTCATTTAAATCAACTTCGTGGGTTGTCAGCGATTGGGCATGTGCGCTATTCGACTACAGGTGGAAATTTATTGTCAAATGTTCAGCCTCTCACGTCGAATCTGCTTTCGGGTCCAGTCGCTATTGCTCACAATGGAAATATTGTGAATAGCGCTGTTTTGCGTGAGGCGTTGCAGCGTGATGGATCCATATTTCAAGGAACGAATGATACTGAGGCTGTCTTGCATCTTTTGGCTAAGAATCCATCAACTCATTTGCGATCAGCGTTGAAAGAAAGTTTACAGTGTTTAGAGGGGGCATATAGTTTTGTTATACTAGCTCACGATCGATTGATTGCGGCGCGCGATCCGTTGGGATTTCGTCCGTTGGTTTTGGGTCGTATCGAGAATAGTTCGAGTTTAAGTTATGTTGTTGCTAGTGAAACATGTGCTTTGGATCTCATCGGAGCCGAGTTTGTCAGAGAAATTGAGCCCGGAGAAATTTTAGAAATTAGCTCTAAAGAAATGGTTTCAGAGCGCATTCCAACTGCTGCAAAGTCAAATTCTGTTTCTGTACGAAAATCAGCGCAATGTGTATTTGAACATGTCTATTTTTCGAGACCAGACAGTGTTGTTTTTGGCCGCTCTGTTTATAATTCGAGAAAACGTTTCGGTCATCAGTTGGCTCAAGAATCACAGGTTGAGGCTGATGTGGTCATTCCGGTTCCAGATAGTGGTGTGCCATCAGCATTAGGGTATTCGCAGACCAGTGGAATACCCTTCGAGTTTGGTTTGATTCGCAATCATTATGTGGGACGCACGTTTATTCAACCAGGGCAGGGTGTTCGGGATGTGGGAGTTAAGATTAAGCTCAATCCCCAGCCAGGAATTTTAAAAGGAAAAAGAATCATCGTGATTGATGATTCTTTAGTGAGAGGAACCACCAGTCAAAAAATCATTCAAATGTTACGCGCTGCTGGTGCCAAAGAAGTGCACTTGCGAATTGCATCACCGCCGACGGTAGGGCCATGTTATTACGGAGTTGATACACCACAAAAAAGTGAACTGATCGCATCGATGCAGAGTGTAGAGGATATTCGTCAATTTATAGGTGCAGATACGCTGGCATACCTCAGTGAAAAAGGAATGTGGAAGGCGATGGAGGGTGGTCCTGAAACTTTCTGTGCAGCTTGTTTTAACGGTGATTATCCGACAAGCTTAAAGGGTGTTGAAATCAAAAAAACAGTTGAAAAAAATATCTAAATTAAAACCTGGCGATTTGATTGATGTCATTGCGCCAGGATCAGCAACAGAGCCCGAAACTTTAAAGAAATCAGTCGGAGCTTTAGAGTCCATGGGATTTCGTGTTCGTGTTTCAAAAGATATTCTGAAGCCTGACTTATTCTTGTCCAACTCGGATCAGTATCGTTTTCATGATTTAAAGCGTGCACTTTTGGCGAAAGATTCTCAGGCAATTTGGTGTTTGCGCGGTGGCTACGGATCAATGAGATTGCTGCCGGCATTAAATAAGCTTAAAAAACCAAATCATAAAAAACTTTTGATCGGATTGAGTGATATTTCCTCTTTGCATTTATTTTTGAATCAAAAATGGAACTGGCCGACTTTACATGGTCCGCTTGTTGATCGATTGGGTTTAGGTTTGCTTTCGATTGAGAATCAAGCTGAAGTCCGCAAAGTTCTTTATGGAGAGATCGCAGAGGTTGTCTTTGATCGACTCACTCCATTAACTGCTGCCGCTCGGAAAGTAAAAAAACTTGAAGGGTCCGTTATTGGCGGAAATCTCATGGTGATCACATCAAGCTTAGGAACACCAAATCAGGTTCGAGGAGATGGTAAAATTCTGTTCTTTGAAGAAATGAGCGAGCGAGGTTATCGAATAGATCGTTGTCTTCAACAAATGAAACAAGCTGGAGTTTTTCGCAAAGTGAAGGCGGTTGTTCTTGGTGATTTTATCAAATGCGAGGAGCCTAATGGCATTGATTTGTCTTGGCAGACGCTGATTCAGTTTTTCGAAGAGCTTCATATCCCCTTGTTTAAAGGTATTGAAACAGGACATGCGCCTATTCAGAGGCCACTATTTTTGAACACTCCATCAAAAATTTCAAAGAGTGTAATTGATCAATCGCAATTTCAGATGGTAGTCTATTCTCCATATGAAATACTCAAGCCAAGAAAATAAACTCATTGAAAATATTCGGTCCAGTATCCCAGATGTCACACCGGGTGTTTCGGTCAGGGCTTATCACACGGGTCGGTTGGTTTGTGATATCAGTGTTGGGCAGACCTATCCGTACTATGATCTCTCGTCGCTGACAAAAGTGATTTTTACTCAGCAGGCCATGATGGAAGCTTTTGATAAAGGTCACTGGAATTTAAATTCGACTGTTGGGGATTTTTTGCCCGACTATCCGCATGCAATTAAAATCATTGAATTATTGACTCATATGTCAGGCCTAGAATGGTGGAAACCATTTTATCAGTCAGCTCCATTAGACAAAACATGGCAAGAGCGCCGTCAGTGGCTGTATGAAGAGTTGAAAAAATCAGAAATTAATAAAACTGGAAAAGCGATCTATTCGGATTTGGGAATTATGCTTGTTGGTTTTATTCTTGAGAAAATTCATCGCAAAAATATATATATCATTTGGTTAGAATTTAAAGAGCGATATTACTCCAATACAACATTGAGTTTTCATATCGATAACAAGACGGATATTCCCATTCAGCAATTTGCTCCGACAGAGGATTGCCCATGGCGAAAACGAATTATGCGTGCCGAAGTTCATGATGAAAATACGTGGGCGCTGGGTGGAATTTCCACTCATGCAGGATTATTTGGGAGCATTGAGGATGTTGCTGCTTTTGGTTTGAATGTGAGATCACAGTTGCAAGGAATAGCTCGTTATCAAGTGCGACAAAAAACAGCGCAACTTTTTGCCTCACGAGCCATTCCAGTAGAAGCCGGCGATTGGGCTCTGGGGTATATGATGCCTTCGGTGGATAGGGCCAGTTGTGGCCCTCATTTCTCGGTGTTGTCCATTGGCCATACGGGGTTTACGGGAACTTCTTTTTGGTATGATCCCAGACACGATCTGTTGGTATTGATTTTAAGCAATCGTGTTCATTATGGACGTGAAAATAAAGGTTTTGTGAAGCTACGACCCCAAATCCACAGTTGGATTTTTGAATCTCTGAAAAGGACAGTTTAATGGCTCAATCTCCTATTCAAAACTTAAAAGTTGGTTCTCATATTCATCTGATGGGAGTTTGCGGCACAGCAATGGCTTCGCTTGCGGGTCTATTGAAGGACCGTGGATTTAAAGTAACGGGCAGTGATTCCAACCCCTATCCTCCGATGTCCACTCAGTTGGAATCTTTGGGTATTATGATTCAAAAACCTTATCAGGCCGAGAATTTATTTCCAAAACCGGATTATGTTATCGTTGGAAACGTCATTTCAGCAAGCAATCCCGAAGCCCAAGAAATGATTCGGTTGGATCTGCCATTTTGTTCGTTGCCGCAAGCTATGGGAGAGCTCATTATTGCCGAGCGAAATTCTTTTGTCGTCGCAGGAACTCATGGAAAAACAACCACGACATCGCTTCTCAGTTGGGTGGCTGAAAAATGTGGTCAACAGCCCGGTTTTTTAATTGGTGGAATCCCAAAAAACTTCTCTAGAAGTTTTACTAATCCTAAAGCAAACACTTTTATTATTGAAGGTGACGAGTACGATACGGCCTATTTTGATAAAGTTCCAAAGTTTATTCATTACAAACCCAAGTTCGTCATTTTAACATCTGTCGAGTTTGATCATGCTGATATTTACAAAGACTTTGCAGCAGTTAAATCGGCATTTAAACGATTGGCCGAGCTGGTTCCAAGCAATGGATCTTTTATTTATTGGGGTGATGATAAAAATGTGTCTGAGATCGCTCAATTAGCGAAATCAAATATTTTTTCATATGGATTTTCGGCAGCATGTGACTATGGTGTCAAAGTTCTTGAACAAAAAGAAGGATTTACGTTGTTCGAAATCGCATTTCGTGGCGAAACATTAGGACAATTTCGAACAACTATGACAGGGAATTATAATATTTTAAATGCGACGGCAGTTATTGCGCAAGCGCATGTTCAACAGTGGGATTTGGGATCAGTGCAGCAGGCATTATCAACATTTACGGGAGTTAAGCGACGCCAAGAAATCTTAGGGGAGCCTAATGGGATTCTTATTATTGAGGATTTTGCTCATCATCCGACAGCAGTGAAAGAGACCATCAAAGGAATTCAATCACGTTATCAAGGCCGCAAGGTTTTTTCAGTTTTTGAACCACGATCAGCAACATCGCGAAGAAAAATATTTCAAAAAGATTATGTTGAAGCGTTTAGTTTTGCTGATGAGGCTATTATTGCTGAGGCCTTTGATCAGGGTAAAATCTCTGAAGACGATCGCTTCTCAGTGGCAGAATTGGTGGGGGATCTTAAGGCTTCTGGAAAAACAGCGAGCTATTTTAAAAAAGCGGATGAGATTGTGGCGTATTTAGTAAAAAATGCTCAAAAAGGTGATGTGATATTGATTATGAGTAATGGTGGTTTTGATGGCATTTATCAGAAGCTTCTTCAGGGCTTAGCTTAAAACAGAAGCATTTCCCTATAAGAGCAATGCATTATTTTGGGAATAACAACAGTATCCCATTGAAACCCGGTTTATTAAAAAATAAAACCATACGTTATGGCATCAGTATCTTCAAAAAAGTCCGGTGAAATGACTCCTTTAATGAAACAGTTTTGGGACATCAAAGCCTTTCATCATGATAAGATTTTGTTATTTCGAATGGGTGATTTTTTTGAAATGTTTTATGACGACGCTGTCAAAGCAGCCCCCATTATTGGGATTGCGCTCACTCAGAGAAATAAAAAATCCGAAGATTCAACTCCGATGTGTGGAGTGCCTCATCACTCGATTGCGGGCCCTATTAATAAACTTCTTGCTGCCGGATTAAAGATAGCCATTTGTGATCAAATTGAAGATCCAAAGTTAGCAAAAGGACTGGTTAAACGCGCGGTGACGCGAGTGTTGACTCCTGGAATGGTTTTTGACAGCGAGACTTTAGATCAAACCAAGGCCCATTATGTATGTGCTATTCATTTAGATACGATGAGTTTTATCGACACCACAACGGGTGAAGCTTTTTATTATGATGTGCGATTGATTCAAGAAAAATTACGCCTGATTGATATTTTACCAGTGGCTGAAATTGTCGTGACGGATGCAGGTGCTCTTTGGCTAAAAGACAGTCGATTGTCTGATAGATATTTAATTTCTGAACATGCTGTGAGTGTTTCAGATTCTCAAAGTTTGCTTTTGGATTATATCAAAAAGCTCAGTGTTTCTGATGTTGAGTTTATTTTGCAACCCTTCGAGAAACGTGAAATTCAGCATCGATTGGGGATTTCACAAACCACGCTTCGTCATTTGGAAGTTTTTTCAAATTATAAAGGTGGTGAGCAAGGGTCTCTTTTTAAAGCCATCGATCGCACAAAGACTTCGGCGGGATCGCGTATGTTGCGTCAGTGGTTGAGCTTTCCGCTTCGAAATACAGAGCAAATTCAAGCCCGCCAAGAAAAAATCACACTTTTCCGCGACAACATGATGGAGCTTAAAAAAGTTCGTGAGATACTTGTCGGGATGGGGGATATTGAGCGTCGGATGGGAAAGATTGCCCAACCTCAATGCCATGGACGAGATCTTCTTTCGTTAGCAAATTCTTTAAAAATTGGTCTTCAAGCTTTGAAATGGTGTGACAAATTTTTTACATTTGATCATGCGGATTCATTATCTGAAGTGGCTGAATTGGCCGATCAAATTGAGCGAACTATTGATGACGAAGCACCACTGACGGTGAAGCTTGGCCACGTTATTAAAAAAGGTTTTTCAAATGAATTGGACGAGCTGATTCATATCTCTACCAATGCTCATGCTTTAGTTGCTCAGTTGGAACAAAAAGAAAAAGAATCCACGGGAATTTCTTCGTTAAAAGTGCGCTATAATAATGTTTTTGGCTATTACATTGAAATTACAAATACACATAAAGATAAGGCTCCAGCGCACTATCATCGCAAACAAACGTTAGCTAACGCAGAACGATTTTACACAGATGAGTTGTTGGAACTAGAAAAGAAGGTTCTTTCTGCTCAAACCAAACGTTTTGAATTGGAGTTTGAGATCTACATGTCACTTCGTGTTCAAGTTTTGAATGCGGCGGAAGGCATTTTAAAATTAGCATCAATTTGTAACGAGATGGATGTTGTTTCTTCATTGGCATGGCTGAGTCTTGAAGAAAGTTACTGTCGACCTGTTTTTACCACTGATAAAAAGAAACTTCTTCTGCAGGATTCTCGACATGCTGTCGTTGAACAATTTATTCGAGGTCAATTTGTAGCCAATACGATTTCAATGGACCATCAAGATTGTTTTTTGATCACCGGTCCCAATATGGCAGGTAAATCAACATTGATGCGTCAAGTGGCGCTAACAGTTATATTGGCGCAAATGGGGTCTTATGTTCCAGCCACGCATGCTGAGCTGCCGCTCTATGATGCGATCTACACGCGTATTGGCGCCAGTGATCAGCTCTCAGAGGGCCTTTCCACATTTATGGTTGAAATGACCGAGACCGCCCAATTATTAAATGCGGCGACTGAGAACAGTTTACTGATATTGGACGAAATCGGACGAGGAACGGCGACTTTTGATGGACTTTGTTTGGCTCAGGCGATTTTAGAATATATTTTATCACACTTAAAAACTCATGTTTTCTTTGCGACTCACTATCACGAGTTGACAGTTTTGGATCAGAAGTTTCCACAAATTAAAAATAAATACATGCAAGTGCTCTCAAAAGAAAATGGCCAGATTGAATTTTTACATATTCTAACCAGCGGTGCCGTTGGTCAGAGCTATGGTGTTCAAGTGGCTGAGCTTGCAGGATTGCCTCGTGAAATTATACAAAGGGCTACATCGCTTCTGAAAACTTTTGAAACACCTGAAGTCAATAAAGTGGTGAGTAAAAAAACTTCAACAAATCAGATGTCTTTGTTTGAGGCTGTGAAAGTGGAATTGGATCCTGAAAAGCAACAACTTATAAATGAACTCAAAACATTTTCCGTATTGAAAACATCACCGCTTGAGGCTTTGAATCAAATCGCAAAGTGGCAAGAAAAATTAATTTGAGCTCAGAGCGGATTTTTTGGTTTAAATTCTATTTTTGATTTTGAGGTGTTGTCGGTGGTTTTGTTGCGGCACCGGCTTGACTACCCTTGTGTTCACGCCAGTTGTACTCAGAGCTTCTGACTAAACGATTGTTCCAGTCATCCCATTGTTTTTTAGGAAGTTTATGGGAAACCTGACCTTTGTCGTCAAAGATTTCGGGTTCGCGGCCACCAATAAAATTTGCTAGTTTTTTTAAAATACTCATGTCCCAACAGTAACTACATTTTTGGATTTGCGCAAATGTCTATAATATCTAAACCACGTTCTTCGCCGGGGTATTTTCCGCCGGTTAAACGTTGATAGCATTCTTTAGCGGCTAATTTAAAAGCAAGATCTTTAGTGGGGGCTGTTTTTTTAAGTTCAAAAGATTGCTTTCCGGATTGAAAGACAAACTTAAAATCTTTGATTGAGTTCGACTGTGCGGCATTTGCAGATAAGCCAGCAAGCATCAGGATAGTCATAAGTGTTGTTTTCATAAAGCCTCCTTTTAAGGTCATACAATAACTTTGCAAAAAACGGTGCCAATGAAGGGTGGTTTGTCTCTTGTTGAGGCAATATAACTATATGATAATACTGATGAATATTATTCTTCTGTAATATCATATTGAGACTGACAAAAATGGGTAGTCAGTTAATATAAGATAAAGCTAGAGAAATTGACGCAATGTGCTATATTGTTTCATATCAAGACACTGGAGTCCTCTATGCATTTACTGACCTCGATCATAGTTATATTAGCTATCAGCGCGTTCTCTACCGTTGCCTTTTCTGCTGAAAAAAAAGTTCTATTGATTAGTGATATTGACGACACTATCAAGGCCTCGCATGTGCTTAATAGCAAAGCTGTTGTTTCGCGTTTTGCCAATCTGACCATCCGATTTAGTGGTATGGCGCAACTGTACCAATTGATTCAGAATCAAAATCCTCAAAAAACGCGGCTTGTTTATCTTTCAAATGCTCCCGTAGAAGTTTCTATTTTTCATCAATCCTTCCTGAGTCAGAATAATTTTCCACCAGGAAAGGTCCTCTTAAGGGAAAGTATTTTTGATGAAAATCATAAAATCAATGCGATTAAAAAACTGGTTATCCAAGAAAAACCAGATGTTGTTATTATGATTGGTGATAACGGTGAGCGAGACGTAGAAATTTATCATGAGGCCCAACGATTTTTTCAAAAAAGCTCTATTCAAATGGTTAGTTTTATTCACCAAGTTTACACAACAAAAATTGGCTTTTTTGGTGATCTTTTGGGAATTGCTGAACGAGGTAAAAAACTTTTAAATGGTCAAATCGGTTTCGTCACTCCTGTGGAGATCTCGTTGGAATTGAACCGATTGGGTTTATTAAGCCAACAAAGTGCGGATTGGATGATCCAAAATGTGGGAACTTATATTTCAGAAGAAAGTATTTTTGATTGGGATACAATTGGGAACATAACTTTTCCCTCGTATAAGACATGCGATGATTTTGTATGGAAGTGGCAGATTACAAAAGAATTATCACCTTTGATTGATAAAATTAATTCTGCATGCAGATAAAAAGCATTATTCCAGCACTTTATAACAATCTTCTTTCGACAAAGGTGTTGAATTTAAGTGCTGTTGAAACCAAAGCCACGTGTCAGAATTGTCTGAGGTCTCGTGATAAGCGCTTCGCCTATACTTACAAATCCAATTTAAAATGTTGTACATTTCATCCTTATCTTCCCAATTTTGCAGTGGGTGCATTGCTATCAACAAAGGAAAAAACAGTCGGTATAGAAAAGCTTGAATCCAAGATTTTATCTCGTGAGTTTGCCTTACCCATTGGAGTGATGGCTCCATATGATTATCAACTGGCTTTTCTATCTAAGAATGAGGAAGACTTTGGAAATAGAGCTGATTTACTCTGTCCTTATTTTAGCGCCGAGCAGAATCAGTGTTCCATTTGGGAGTATCGCGGAGTGGTCTGTACGTCATTTTACTGTCGAAGTGATTACGGGCAAGATGGACAAAAATTTTGGGCCGTAATGAGTGATTTTTTAAGCTACGTTGAAATGGCTTTGGCTGAAGAGTGTCTTGTGCAGCTTGATTTTTCACCTCGAGATCTTTCGGATCAATTGATGTATTTGAATAAAAGAGATTTTTCTTTGTCAGAACAAACTCAGCATCAACTCGACGAGGTTACGGATCGTAAATTATGGAATGGATATGACAGCAAAATAGAATTCTATCAAAAATGTTTTGCAATCGTTCAAAAATTAGATAGAAATCAATTTAAAGAAATTTTAGGCGAGCAAGGCCTAGAGTTGGAAAGCGAAGTTGTCGATTATGGCCATCGCAGATAAAATTGAAGCCTTAAAATCTCAGTTCGATAAGTGTGTCACGTGGGATGCGAAGTACGAAAAAATCATTGAATTGGGTAAAAAGTGGCCGGGTTTGGACGATCAGTTTAAAACTGAAGATCTTAAAATCAAAGGATGTCAGTCACAGGTTTGGCTTAAGGCGGAAATGGGACCCAATAAGACGATTCTTTTCAGTGGTGATAGCGATGCTTTATTAGTGCGTGGTCTTGTGGCATTGATTGTAACTGTTTATTCTGGCGAAACGCCCCAAGATATTCTGAATACAGATGTTGTTTTTTTGAAAGATATGGGGTTCGACACAGGACTAAGTCCAAGTCGTTCGAACGGTCTTTTTTCGATGGTTAAACAAATTAAATACTACGCAACTGCATTTCAGTATTTACTTTCAAAATAAGTTCGACTTAAAATAAATGGTGCTTCATCTCAGTTTAGTGATTCTTATTATTTCTGCGACTCTATTGGCTTCTGAATCTGAAGCTCGCATTCGCATGCGTAAGATTAAAGACACTCCAAAAACATGCACGGTGATGAAAGAGGATCCCCTATTAAGTCGCCCAGCAAAACCTGTTTGGTCCACGGAACGGCACAGCGTCGTGATTTCGAATCAAGTGACACTAGTTAATGATTTGGGAGTCAAGGTGTGCTCGTGGAACAAAGATTTGTTTACTGAAGTTGCGGATGTGAATACTTTTCGCTTTTATATTGATGAGTACAAAGAAGTTATTTACCCCCATGTGGATCAAAAAGAACGTGGCTTTGTGATGTTTCAAGCGGAATTTAAAGATTGCGTTCTTGGTAAGAAAGCAACAACAGTTCGGGCCGAATTTCCAGTTTGCAAAAAACCTAAAAAGAAAAAAAAGACTTCAAAGAAAAGAACAAATAAAGTTATCAAGAAAAAGAAAGCGACCACGAAGTAGTGAAGGGATTTACGATGAAATTTATTTGTATTAAAATTTTTTTAGTGACCCAGCTTTTGATGTTATCCGTTTTTGGACAAGAAGGAGCACCAGGTATGAATTGGAAAAAACCGACTGATTCCGAATTGAAATCAAAATTAACTCAGATCCAGTACGAAGTGACACAAAAGGACGGGACAGAAAAACCTTTCAAGAATGAATACTGGAACAACCATGACGAGGGCATTTATGTGGATGTGGTTTCTGGTGAGCCCTTATTTAGTTCACTGGACAAGTACGAGTCTGGGACGGGGTGGCCCAGTTTTACAAAGCCATTAAAGGATGACTTTGTAAAACTCAAGCAAGATCGTCGTTTATTTTCCACGCGAACTGAAGTTCGAAGTCAAAAAGCCGATTCACATTTAGGTCATGTTTTTGATGATGGGCCTAAGCCAACAGGTAAACGCTATTGTATGAATTCGGCAGCGCTTCGATTCATTGCAGTCAAAGACATGGAAAAACAAGGTTATGGTGATTTTCTCAAATTGTTTGAAGGTAAAAAAAAAAGTTTGACCGAGTAGTTTTTTCTGGTGGTTGCTTTTGGTGCATGGAGAAACCATTTGAAGAGCTTGTCGGAGTTCTAGCGGTTACATCTGGATACACTGGAGGGCACGTCGAAAATCCATCGTATGAACAGGTTTCCAGTGGCGCAACGGGGCATATTGAATCGGTTGAAGTGGTTTATGATTCTTCTCAGATTTCACTTGAAAAAATATTAGAAGTTTATTGGATTAATATAGATCCATTTGATGGCAACGGTCAATTTTGCGATAAAGGATATCAGTATACAAGTGCTCTGTTTTATTCCACTGATGCTGAGAAGGAATTGTTCCAAAAAAGTTGGGCTCAAGCTCAGAGAAAGTTAAAAATTTCTGGAACATTAAAGACAAATATTTTGCCGGCGAAAACTTTTTTTAAAGCCGAGGATTACCATCAGGATTATTACAAGAAAAATCCTATTCGTTATCGGTATTATCGTTCGGGTTGTGGACGAGATAAACGTTTACAGCAGGTGTGGAATAGGTGAGTTTACAAAAAATAAAATCTGCACTGGCTATAGATTTTGGAACGAGCCATTCACTTGTTGGTGCTGTGATTGATGGGAAATCAACAGAGGCTATTCCAATTGATGCAACAGCACCAGATCCTACATTGATGCGAACATTGCTTTATTTTCCACATCAGGATTCTTGTTTTTATGGAAGTCAGGCTCTTTCGCAGTACATAGATCAAGATATGGAGGGACGATTATTTCGATCGTTTAAATCCCACTTGGCTAATCCCAACTATTTGGGAAGTGTTGTGGGGAATCGCATACTGAGTTTGGAAAATATGGTGGGGACATTCTTGCTTGAGCTTAAAAAAAGAGCTGAGAATTACCTTCAAGTTTCTATAGATCATGCTGTTATTGGTCGACCTGCACGTTACTCGATGGACTCAGTTCATGAAGAGATCGCAATAGTTCGCATGCAAAAGGCAGCACATTTTGCAGGGTTTCGTGATGTCCAGTTTATTCCCGAACCCATTGCTGCAGCTTTTGATTATCGAAAAAAAATAAATACCGAAAAAATAATTTTGGTGGGAGATTTCGGTGGGGGAACATCTGATTTTACAGTGATGCGAATTCATCCAGAGCCGTTTAGTAAAAAAGATGTGTTAGCGGTAGATGGTTGCCCTCTTGCTGGAGATGCGCTGGATAGTATTTTTATGAGCCATCGATTGAATGAGTATTTTGGTGCTCAGTCAGTTTACCGATTACCCATGTCGAGTAATTTACTGACCATGCCACCTTCGATTATGCAGCGACTCAATCATCCAGCTCATTGCGTTCACTTAAAAGAAAAAGACACCTATGAATTTATTCGTGAAGTCCGCAAATGTGCTCTTCGCGATTCTGATAAAGACGCGATTGATCGATTGTGTTTATTGGTGGATGATCAACAGATATTTTCTTTTTTTGAAAAAATTGAGCACTTGAAAAAAACACTCTCATTGTCTCAAAATGCTGAATTCAGTTTTGATTATCCAGGATTAGAGATCTTGCAAGAATTTTCGCAAGCTCAGTTTGTGACTTGGTCTGAAAGTATTCAGAAACGCATCTTTCAATCTTTGGATGATTGTATGAAATCTGCAGGTGTCATACCTTCGCAAATAGACTTGGTCTGTTTGACAGGGGGGACGGCTCAAGTTCCATTTATTCGAAAGCAATTCGTAGAGCGATTCGGGTCTGGAAAATTACAAACGTCGTCTCAATTTCACTCGGTTTTATCAGGGCTGGTGGAGTCCGCATCGCTTTGGCATCAAGGTGTTCAATTTTGAAACATCTTTACTCTTAAGCTCTCTGAATCAATTGCCGATGAGTTAACGATGACGCCCACAACAAGTAAAACAGTTATCTGGATAATGATGATCATGATTGCCGGATTAACGTTGTTTTCATTTCAAAATTGTTCACCGTCGGTGATCATGGTGGGATCTGGAGCTCCTGTAAAAGCCAATCATTTATCAGAAATGCTTATCGAGTCCGAGAATGAAATTCAAGCGACAAAACAGGAACTCAATGCAGATGAATCCAGTTATCGGGCTTTTAAAGTGCACCGTGAGATGACTAGTGAAACGACTAGAGATGTTGCCGTTGAGACAACTCCTGAAGAAAATAACGCTCCTGAAGAAAAAAATGCTGCTGAGATTGCGCAAGCCCCTGTTGTGACGGAAGAGATACCAAAAGAGGCTGTGGCTGCGGCAGAAATACCCGTAACCCCCGTTGTCGTTGAACAAGAAGAAGTCCAAGTGAAACTTCGAGTGAAAAAAACTAAAAAGAAAAAAATAAATTAGAGTGTTGCATACACCTTATGGGTGTCATCCAGATCATCGACAGCATTTAAAAATTCTTCAACATCTTTTCGCTGAGAATCAGTTAATTCGGTGATGTTGGTTGCTTTGTATGAGAGTGATGCGGATGTGACTTTCCAGCCGCGCGCTTGAAGCGCTTTGTTGAGGGTGTCTAAATTTTCAAAAGCCGTTGTGAATTCATAAGTACCGTCTTCATTATTCTGAACATCATCAGCTCCGGCTTCGATAGCTTCCTCATCAATATCAAATGTTCCCACTTTAGAAGCTTCGACAGCACCAACTCGTGCAAACATCCAAGCCACACTGTTTGTTTCGCCAAGGTTGCCATCGTATTTTTTAAAGACACTTCGCATTTCAGGTGCGGTTCGATGTTTATTGTCCGTTTGACATTCGACGATAACTCCAACTCCATGAGGTCCATAGCCCTCGTAGGTGAGCTCTTCGATAATCTTCCCATCATCCAAAAGACCGGCGCCTTTTTTTATGGCTCTATCAATTGTATCATTGGGACAGGAAATAGCCTTTGCGGCATCTATGGCCATGCGAAGACGAGCGTTCATGTCGGGATTAGGGCCACCTAATTTTGATGCGACTTGAATCTCGCGAGCCACTTTCGTAAACATGGCCCCTTTTTTTTGTGCATTCTCTGATTTGCCAGCGGCTTTCCAACCTTTTCCCATAAGTGCTCCCTTGGTAGAAAAGATATAAAATATCCTAACAGGTCTTAGTTTGTCTAGGTCTGGGCGATGTGCTAGATTCACAAGGTTATGTGGGCTTTTAATGAATCTGATGTCTTTAAAAAAATCCTAAATATTCGGCACTGCTCGAATGATGTGTTTCAATTAAAAATGAAAGAACCAGTTCCTCTGATTCCAGCGCGTGATGTGAGTTTACTGGCGCCTAAGGAGCTGCCAGAGAAAAAGGGACTTTCATTTAAACAAGGACAAGCTCGGTTATTGCATGATCTGGCCAGTATTGAACTGCAAGCGATGGAACTTGGGCTTCGAACATTGGTCGAGTTTCCAGAGGCACCTCAAGAATTTCGCGAGCAACTTTGGGATATTATGCTTTCAGAAAGCGAACATTTAGAGATGTGTCTTCAAGAGATTGATGGACTCGGTTTTAAATGGGGTGATTGGCCGGTTCATTGTGCGCTTTGGTCTGCGACCAACGTGACTGATTCTTTATTAGATCGAGTTCTTATTGTGCATCGATTCCTAGAAGGAAGTGGATTAGATGCCGGAGAAACTATTTTGCGACGCCTGCAGGGGGTCGACGCTAAACCCATTCAAAAAGCAGCTCAAAAAATATTTTCCGATGAAATTGGGCATGTCGAGTTTGGTTCTAGGTGGTACCGATCGCTATGTTCTTTAGAAAAGATAGATCCCCATTTGGATTTTTCAGATCGCATGACAAAGTTGCGGTGGATTCTTCCAAAACGGGTCGAGAATATTGCCGTAGATCTTCGGAAACGGGCGGGATTTACAGATTCTGAAATTGAGCATTTACAAAAATTGCGACTTCAGTTTCTGGGGCAGTCCATAGATTAAATATCTTCGTCGGGATCCAGAAATCTCCAGCGCCCTTCAGGTAGTTTTCCAAGCATCAGCTTTCCTACACGCACTCGCTTTAATCCGGTAACACGCAGGCCTACTAATTCGCACATACGTCGAATTTGACGTTTCTTGCCTTGCTTCAAAATAAAACGAAGTTGGTCTTCATTGATCCAATCGACTTTGGCGGGTTTTAGCTTTTCGCCATCGAGTTCAAGTCCAAAATTTAATCGGGCTAAATCGTCTTTTGATAAAAACCCTTCAACACGAACAATATACTCTTTTTCAACGGTCGAATTTTCACCAATCAATTTTTTAGCAAGACGTCCATCCTGGGTGAAAATTAAAAGACCTTGTGAATCAATATCTAAACGACCGACAACGGCTAAATTCTTCATATCGCCATGTTGAAGGGTGCGTTTCTGATTTGAAAACTGAGTGCTGTCTTTAACCAATCGGATGGCAGGTTCGTATCCAGGCTCCGGTTGTCCCGAAACATATCCAATGGGTTTGTTCATTATAATGGTTACTAGATTATTCTGCTGTCGTAATGCGGGAGTATCCAAAGTGATCTTCACATCTGGAGTCACTTTAGTGCCTAGCTCTGTGATACGTTCTCCGTTAACAAAAACGTAACCTCTTTGAATATAGTCATCAGCTTCGCGGCGCGAACAAATACCGCGCTCAGACATCAGTTTCGAGAGTCGTAGCAATTCTTTAGAGTTAGACTGTGACATAATATTTTTCACTCCAGAGATTTTCCATTTCAAAAAGTTTAATAGAGATCAATGGATAAGGTAATTTTAATGAGGCCAACTTTTTTTCAAAATAAAGTAAGATATTTTCGGTTGTTGGAATAGTTTTCTTAAATTCTGGAATAACAAAATTGAGGTGCTCATGATCTAATTTTTGGGTCAAAGCTGTTAACTTTTTTGAAAGGACTTCATTGATTTTAATCAATTGGGTGTCTCCTATTTTTTCTGAGACTTGAAAACCAACCTCAATACGATAATTATGACCATGTCCGTACTTAGAATAACAGCGACCAAATTGTTTTTTATTTTCTGCCACTGAAAAACTGGCGTTCTTATACAAATGTGCCGAGCTAAATTCAGATTGAATTTTGAGAACTCGAATCATTTTTGCCCAATTCCGCCATCAACAGATAGAATAGCTCCTGTGGTCCAGGCCGACTGATCGGATCCTAAAAAATAAGTGGCCTGAGCAATATCAGACGGCTGGCCAATTCGCGGAAGCATTTGTAAGGTTGCCAACTCGGTTGTGATTTTACTTTTTTCATCAGGCTTTAAATTGTGAAATGTATGAATCGGAGTATCCACAATTCCTGGGCATACGGCATTCACACGGATATTATGAGCGCCACCTTCTTGAGCCAAAGTAATAGTTAAATTATTCAGTGCGGCCTTGATCGCAGAATAAGCTGAAGTTCCTGGGGCAGGCTTTATTCCTAAAGTGGAAGAAATATTAACAACACTGCCTTTTTTATTTTTAATAAAAAGTGGCCAGATCAATTGAGTCAGTTCAACGGGTGCCAATAAATTAACTTGAAACTGTTCATTCCATATTTCAGTCGATGTCATTTCAAAACGGGATTGCTTGTAAATCCCTGCGTTATTCACTAAAATTTCCAGTGGGGGACGGTTTTCCAAAAGATTCAGAATTGTGGTTTTAAAATCTTTCAGATCTTTCAAATCAAATGCAAAAATTTCAGTTTCATTGAGGCAGGTTTTTTGAACCAACTGCAGTTTTTTCTGATCTCGTCCAAAAAGAAAAACAAAGTGACCGTTCTTAGAAAATTCTCGGGCGATTTCAGCACCAATTCCTGAACTGGCGCCCGTTACGATCACGCTGGATTTCATTTAAACCTTATCCATTTCCATTTTAGCAATTGTTTGCAATTGCATATTTGAAGTGCCTTCATAAATTTGTCCAATTTTAGCATCACGCCAAAATTTTTCGACAGGGTATTCCTTGGTGAATCCATTTCCGCCAAAGAGGTCAATGGCCATGGACGCAATTTTCTCAGCGGCTTTTGATGAATAGAGTTTTGCCATTGCTGCGGATTCAATGAAATCCTGGCCAGCATCTTTCAAGCGTGCGGCATTGTAAACCATCAAACGTGCAGCCTCCAGTTCCACGCGCATTTGTGCCAATTGAAACTGAACGCCTTGAAATGAACCGATCGCTTTTCCAAATTGTTCACGGGATTTAATATAATTCAATGTGGCTTCATAGGCACCTTGAGCAATTCCTACCATTTGCGCACCAATTCCGATGCGACCTTCATTTAAGGTTTCAATGGCAATTTTATAACCTTTACCTATTTCACCTAAGACATTCGCTTCGGGAACTTCGCAATTTTCAAATATCAGTTCACAGGTTGAGCTGGCGCGGATTCCTAATTTGTCTTCTTTCTTGCCGACGGTGAAGCCCTTAAAATCTTTTTCAACGATGAAGGCCGTAATTCCTTTGTAGCCTTTTGCAATATCCATATTGGCAAAAACAATAAAGAAACTGGCTTCTTTGGCATTTGTAATCCAAAGTTTATTGCCGTTTAAAATCCATTTTCCATCTTTTTTTTCTGCGCGACATTTTAAACCAAAAGCGTCCGAACCCGATGACGATTCAGATAGGCAGTAAGCGCCGACCCAGTCTTTTGCTAATTTGGGAAGATACTTTTCTTTTTGTGCCTCATTGCCCCATTTGATTACGGCATTTGTAACCAATGTGTTTTGGACATCACACAAAACAGAAACAGATCCATCAATACGTCCAATTTCTTCAATTGCAATACAAGCCATTGTGAAAGTGGCTCCGGCACCACCGTATCGCTCGGGGGATTCAATTCCCATCAAGCCCATTTCAAAAAGTTTTGAAACAATGTCGGGATTCATCTGAGCTTTTTCATCCATATGAGTCACATGAGGTTTGATTTCAGACTCTGCAAACGATCGAACAGCTTCGCGAAAAGCAACTTCATCTTCAGACCACATTGTTAAAGCAGGACGCGTATTTTCCATAGACATAGGAACTCCTTAGAAATTTGAGATATCCTAAATTAAGCGGAAGTCTCTCGGAGATCAAGTGACCAGTCGCATTAAAGTTCTTTTTGTGCCTGAGCAGCAGTTGAGTAATCTCAAAGCAGAATACAGGTTTTTCTCGACATGAGTCTCAATTTTGGTAGCGTAGTTCTCTATGGATATAGTTGAAATTGGTGGAAAATTAGCAATCTTTTTTGTTCCGTTTTTATTTGCGCTTTGCTTTCATGAGTATGCTCATGGATTGGTCGCTAAATGGCGTGGAGACAACACCGCCGAGCAACTAGGCCGGCTGACGTTAAATCCAATGGCTCATGCTGATATTGTCGGAACTTTTATTCTTCCGATCAGTGCTATTGTTTTTGGAATTCCCATTTTCTTTGGATGGGCTAAACCTGTTCCCGTAAATATTCGTAATTTAAAGAACGTTCGAACAGATATGTTCTGGATTGCCATTGCGGGTCCGCTTTCAAATGTGCTTTTGGCTCTTGTGGGTACGGTTATCATGATGTTGACAGTTCGCTTGGGATTGCTCGGTGAGTTTGCAAAGCCCGTAATGAGCATGCTGCAAATGTTTGTGTTAGTGAATTTATTTTTGGCACTTTTCAATTTGATTCCGCTTCATCCTCTGGATGGGGGCAAAGTTTTAGCACGTTTTTTACCTGCTTCTGTTAACTTGAAACTTGAGCAGAACGAACAGATGACCAGTTTTATTTTATTGGGATTAATGATTACCGGAGCATTTTCAGTTTTAAGAGTTCCTGTTTTTTATGTTTTCAATCACTTGATGGCTTTTGCAGGTGCTGGAGCATTTCTATGAGAGTGATGAGTGGAACGCGAACCTCGGGTGCCTTGCATTTGGGGCACTATCTGGGGTGGCTTAGTAACTGTTTAAAGATGCAAGATCAATACGATTGTTATTTTGGAGTGATGGATTGGCACGGTATGACAAGTGCCTATAAGTCTACTCATGAAATTCCAAATTGGAATCGGGATATTTTTGCAGAAATGATTGCTTGGGGGTTAGATCCCGAGAAAAGCACGATGTTTATACAGTCGCATGTGCCAGAGCATATTGAGCTATTTATGATTTTTTCGAATCTCACTCCGATGGGGTGGTTAGAGCGTGTGACCACATGGAAAGACGCCCAAGAGGATGCAAAGGCGAATGACACTCATAATTTAGGGCGATTTGCTTATCCTGTTTTGCAGGCTGCTGATATTGCCATTTACTCAGGGCAACTGGTGCCTGTTGGTGCGGATCAAGTTTCTCATTTGGAATTGACTCGTGAAATCATTCGGCGCTTCAATCATTTATACAAAGCCAAATTGCCAGAACCCAAACCATTATTAACTGAAACGCCGGCATTTCCAGGTCTTGACGGTAGAAAAATGTCAAAATCCTATGGAAATTCGATTTTGCTTTCTGAAGAAAGTAAGTCTTTAAAGAGAAAAATCAATTCGATGGTGACGGATCCGCAAAGAGCACTTCGTGAGAATCCAGGAAATCCATTGGTCTGCAATGTGTATACATATCATAAACTTTTTTCGTCAGAAACTGATCAAAAATGGACGGTTGAAGGTTGCACCACTGCGGGAATTGGCTGTGGAGATTGTAAAGCCAAGCTCTGTGGTAATATTGAGCAGCTCATAGAAAAACCACGAGAAAAGAAAAAAGAGTTGTTGAATAACCCGAAACAGCTTGATTCAATAATTTTAGCAGGATGCGAAAAAGCTCGTACGGAAGCGAGTCAAAATTTAAAAACGATCAAGCAGTACATGAAGTTAATAGTGTAGATTTTTTGATCATTTAAAGGAATTCATGAGTAGCATTCGAGTTCAGCTCCAACAATTTGAAGGTCCATTGGATTTGCTTCTTTACCTTATCCGTAAAGAAGAGATGGATATTTTTAATATCAATATCGTTGAAATTACAAAGCAGTATTTAGATTTTATTAAATTGATGAAAGAGTTCGATTTAGAAGTGGCTGGCGATTTTATTGCTATGGCTTCGACTCTTATTCAAATCAAATCAAAAATGCTTCTTCCGCAGTATGATGAAAATGGTGACGTGGTTGAGAATATCGATCCACGAAAAGAGTTGGTTCAAAAACTATTAGAATATGAAAAATACAAAGAAGCTTCTAAAGCCCTTTATGATCGCCCTTTGTTGAATCGGGATGTTTGGGCGCGGGGATTGCGTGAAAAATTAGAAGTCACCAATGATGAGATTGAGCTTGAAGACAATGCTCTGTTTTCATTGATCTCATCGTATCGTCGTGCAATGAAGACGTTGCATAAGAAAATTCACAAAGTGAATGTTAAATTGCAATCCATTGCCAGTCGGATTTTGGAAATTTCCACACGCTTGATTCCGGGGTCAACATTACGCATGACTGAGCTTTTTTCTGTGGACATCAAAGAGAGAATTGAACGATCCCGTCAGGCTTTAATTACGTTCCTATCTTTACTTGAGTTGGGAAAAATGGGCTATGTCGGACTTTATCAGACTGAAACGTATGGTGACATTCATATTCAAACTAAAAAGACAATTGAAGGTGACGTTGTTTCACGAGTTGAAGAGTACGGCTCTATCAATGCCGATCAGGTGGCAGACTCCTTGTTTGCAAAAACAGCTCGTTTGACAGAGCAAGAACTTGAGATTTTAGATGCAGAAGATGATGTTTTACAGAATGTCGAAAAGATGCAGATGAGTTTCTCGGATACGGACGTCGCTATTCTTGAAGATGAGATCGCCTCAGACGAAGAGATTTTGGCTGCCGAGAGTGAACTCGACGAAGAGATAAAACAGGAGCTGATTCCAGAATCCACAGACAATGAAGAGCAGGTGTAACTATGGCCCGTAAAAAAAACAAAACCTCAGATGCCGATGGTGCTATTGAAAGCGTAAAAACAGCACTTCAAGATATTGAAATAGAAGCTTCTATTTTTATGTCCGAAGAGGTGGTCTCTGAAAGCTTTTTACCAGAGGTTGAAGTCGACGAGCAGGATGAAGAGTCTTTGCCGGTTGTTGAAGCTGCGGACCTTGAGGGCTCAGAGTTGGATGGTTTTGAAGCTGCAGATATTGAAGAGCTTGAGTTTGTTGAGGAAGAACAAATTCATAGTATTATTGAAAGTATTCTCTTTGCTTCGGATCGCCCTGTTAGCTTTGCTTCGATTCAGCAAGTTTTCAAAGGGACAAACGTTAAACGAGAAAAAATTCGTCGTGTTTTAGAATCTTTAGCCGTGAGCTATGCTGGTGGAGATCGTGGAATTGTTCTCGAAGAAATTACGGGTGGTTATCAACTACGCACCAAAGTGGATAATATGAATTTTTTAAAGCGCACCATGAAGACGCGCGCCTTTAAATTATCGGGACCGGCTCTAGAGACTTTATCTATTGTTGCCTACAAACAACCTGTTGTAAAAATTGAAGTGGATCAAATTCGTGGTGTTGAGTCCGGACACCTTTTGCGGGCTCTTATGGAAAAAGGATTGGTTTCATTTGAAGGAAAAGCGGAACATCTGCCTGGAAAACCGATGCAGTACGGAACAACTCGTCGATTTTTAGAAATCTTTGGCTTAAGAAACTTAAAAGAACTACCAACTTTGTCACAGATTGATGAACTTTTACCGGAAGGCATTGGTGATGAGACAGAAGAAAAGCAAACACTCTCGATGGTGACTGAATCCATGGCTGAAAACTCAAAAGCCATGACTTATTCAGAAGGTGAAGAAGAGTTAGGTCAAATCGAAGAGCAATTAACTGCCATTTCAACGTCATCGGAATTTTTCGAGCAAGAAAAGATTCGTCAAAAAATGAAGCGTGACGAAGAAAAAGCTCAGAATATCCGAGAAGCTTTAGCTGTTGGCGAAGCCGTTTCAAAGCGAGATATCAATTGGTTGAAAAAGTTTGAAAATCCAGAACCTATTCATCCAGCGGAAGCTAATGCTGAAACGAATACTGAAGTTGCTGAGCTAAATTTAGCTGATGCCACTGTAAGTGAAATGGAAGAGGCTGAGGACGACGAGCTTCCTATGTATGAAGAGGCTGATGACGAAAAACCTACAGAAGAGGGCTATGTTTAATAAAATATCAAAGCTTATTGCAGGCTTTGTATTTTTTTACATAGTGGCGATGATCGTTGTTCTGGGGAACGGGTCATCGTTTATGGGGCGTTATTTTCAAGATTTTTTTAATCCGATTGCCAATTCAATCGGATTAAATACAACATGGAACTTCTTTTCTCCGGATCCAGCGCAGACAATGTATTTACGGTACTTTGTGATTTTCGAAGACGAATACGGAAATACAACAGCTGACACCGTGGAAGGTTTTTATCCCAAATCCAAGGATTTGGGAGGCGATTTTCGATTAGATAAAAAAAGAGATTCCTATGCGATGCGCTTTTTAGCTGTGGATCCGTATCGGATTGAAGTTTTCTTTACACCCTGGTTGTGTCGCAAAAACCCGGGAGCAACAAAAGTTCAAGTGGAGTTGATTGTTAATCGTATCCCTTCATTGGATCAGGTGATTGCGGTGGTCAATAGTAATATCAATGATTATGACAATATATTAACCACCGAGCAAATTAATCGTTACATTTATGAGTGTCCACATGCGATCTAAAATTAAAAACTTTATAACAGATTTAGATCGTTTCTTGTTTTCACGATCCCATTTTGAACAGTTAGCAATTTTTCGCATAATGCTTTGTTCAACTTTATTTTATATTGCCTGTTTTAGACAAATGAATATTGATCAACTGGGTCCAAATTCGCTGATCCCCAGAGAGCTTGCGCTGTCTGTTTTTCCTGATTTTTATCGCCCTGTTGTTCAATGGTTTTTTTGGCCGGACTCCTATGTGGGTACAGTTCATATGATTCTGATTAGTCTTTTGTTTTTAGCATCCATTGGTTTGACGAATCGGGCGTTGTTGCTGGTGACTTGGATTATTCACCAAGGTATTTTAAATCGAAATTACGCCATGTTATTTGGTGCAGATGTCATTGGTGGTCTTTTCCTATTTTATTTAAGTTTTACAAAATGCAATGAATGCTATTCTGTCCGCCGACTTATTTTTAAATCGGAATCACAAATTCAGAAACCTGTTGATCCCATCAGTTCTGCTTTTTTTCGAATTATGCAGATTCAGATTTGCGTGATCTATATGTACACGGGATTTGAAAAGCTTAAAGGCAATTCATGGTGGGATGGGACGGCGCTTTGGACTGTTTTTGCAAATCCACAGTTTAGTCAGTATGACTTTAAATTCTTAAGTCATGTTCCTCTGTTCTTTGCAGGAGCCACTTTTTTATCATTAGTGTTTGAGATTTATTTTGCGCCCATGATGTTGCAGCAAAGATATCGAAATATCTGGTTGAGTGCCGGAGTTCTTTTTCATTTGAGTATTGGGATATTATTGGGACTGATGCCCTTTTCAATGGTTATGATCTCGACTTACGTCCTTTTTCTTAAGCAAGAGATGATCCATAAATGGATCAATCAACTGAGTATTCTGTTTAAATCAATACGACGAGTTTAGTCTGTCTCAAAATAAGACCTCATGTTCATTTTTTAAATCAAGCACCCGATAAGTATAATTGTGAGGACCAATCGTAGTCTTGCCGTCGTGGCTCTATTTTTACTGCTGCTTTCAGCAGGCTGTTCAAACCCTGTTGCAAATTCGTTGCTAACGGATCAATCGAGTTCGTGTGATTCTATTACTGATTCAAGTTGCAGTACTGATAATGAAGGTGATGATTCGACATCATCTTCTGCCGTTGAAATTCAAGCTGATTCAGACACTCTGACTGCAAATATGGACGGTGGAGATATTGTTGAAATTACCGGAACTTGTAAAGATCAAGGACGTCGGAAGAATAGAATTCTTGTCGAAGTTTTTGCGGGTGAATTGGATGAAACAGTATCTCCGTATATCAGTAATGATTTTGGAACGAAGTGCTTGAGTGTTGTGCCAGATTTATCTGGTATTGCTGCTGGTTCCGAATGTTTCTGGGTGACTAAAGGCGCTGGCTTAGTTGAAGACGCTTTGTTGCCCAGTGAAAGAAAATATCCACAATGCCACAATGGTCAGTTTGGATTTTCAGTTCGGTTAGGGAAAATCCTGACCGAGGCTCAAGGTACAAAGTATCAGATTCGAATGAAGTTGCAGACAGAAGACGGATCGATTTCTCAATCCACTTGGAATCGGGTCACGGTTTCTCGGGGATTGACTGCTCCAGCGATCACAACAGCTTTGGTCGTTCCCAGTACGATATCCTGCAATCTGACGAATTTAATCCCGCGTTTTAATGAGAATATCGAATACACATTGAATCGAACATTCCAATTAAGAAACGGAACAACATCAGCGGTGGTGAACCCTGTTATGTTCACAGGAATCACGTCAGCCAATACAAATGTTTTTTCTTTTGTCGAAGGTCCTTTGGTTGAAGGCGTTCCATATACTTACTCGATCACAGCTGAGGAAACTGAATACACGTATTTAACACCTCAGACAAAAGTGTCGTCCACAATCCCTTGTCGGATGAATGAGCCTGTTCTTGTCGCGGCAGATATTCCAACAACGGGATCTTGTTATCTGAGTGTTGCTGTTGGAAATCCTGATCCTACAGTGGAGTATGAAATTCAGTATGGCAGTGCGCCTAACTGGTCGGGGACTCCTCCAAGCGCTAATGGAACGGGAACTGTAGTTGGTTGTGCCTCAGGAACTATTCGAGATCGCTGTCAGATCAATTTACCAAGTAATGTCACATACTATTTTGCAGTTCGAGCTTTCCGCGACACCGTGACAGCCAACAATGTTGCGGATATCACGGAAGAGTCCGGTTTTTGGTCGAATGAAATAAGTTGTCGACCACCTTAATCTATAAACTAAAATGTTTCGTCAAAACTTACTTGTCCCGAAACACCAACTTGATAAGCTGAAACTCGTCTTTCAAAAAAGTTTGCAAGCTCTTGCATATCTTGAAGTTCCATAAAATCAAATGGATTCTTAGTGTTGTAGCGCGGTGGAATATTTAACATTTCAAGACGTTGGTCTGCGATGTATTCCAAGTACTGGCGCATATCATTAATTGATAAACCGGCAATACCATTTGCAATCAGGTCTTCTGCAAAAGTCATTTCGCAGTCAATTGCATCTTCAAGCATTTGCACAACCATGTCCTGCATTTGTTCATTAAACAAAGTGGGCTCTTCTTTGCGAATTGTTTGAATAACTTGATTTGCGAAGGCCATATGCATGCTTTCATCACGGAAAACCCAGTTTGTACCCGAAGCCAGACCAGCCAACATACCTTTAGAACGTAAAAAGTAAACATAGGCAAATGCAGCAAAGAAAAACATGCCTTCAATACAAGATGAAAAACAAATTAAATTCATCAAGAACTTGCGACGATCTTCTGGAGTTTTTAATGTCTCCAGGTCGTTGATTGAATCCATCCATTTAAAGCAAAAATCGGCTTTCTTTTTGATTGATGGAATATTTTCAACTGCAGCAAAGGCCAAGGCCCGATCGTCAGGATTAGGAATATAGGTGTCTAATAAAGTCAGATAAAACTGAACATGCAGTGCTTCTTCATATAACTGACGGCTTAAGTACAGACGTGCTTCCGGAGAGTTAATGTGCTTGTATAAATTAAGAACAAGATTATTACCAACAATCGAATCACCAGTTGCAAAAAAAGCAACCAATCGATGAATCAAATGCTTTTCTGCATCGGACATTCTTGAATTCAAATCCACTAAATCTGTCGAGAAATCAACTTCTTCAACAGTCCATGTGTTCTTGATCCCGTTTTTATACATTTCATAAAATGTGGGATATTTCATTGGTCGCAATGTCAGGTCGAATCCAGGATCTAAAATCATTTTATTCTCCATTTTTCAAATTCATAAAAGTTAATGCTTTTTTACTGGCAAGCTTCACAAGCTTCTGGATTCTCCAGGCTGCATGTGATGGCCTCTTCATCTGTATACACTTTCTTTGGCGCTTCGGAGTCTGCGGTCGGAGCTGCAGCAACTGTTGATTTTTTCACAGTTGTTTTTGTAATTGAAGTGGCCGGTCGAGAGCGAAGGTAATACGTTGTCTTGATCCCTTTTTTCCAAGCATACATATACATGGATGACAATTTTCCAATAGTAGAACTTTCTTGAAAAAGGTTCAAAGATTGGGATTGGTCAATAAAGGCGCCGCGGGCCGCAGCCATATCAATCAAAGCCTTCATCGGAACTTCCCAAACTGTACGGTAAAGTTTGCGGATAGCTTCTGGGATTGCTGTGATTTCTTGAATGGATCCCTCGTGCATTTTAATTTCATTGCGGAAGTCCTCATTCCATAAACCGTGAGCTTTCAGTTCTTGAACAAGATACTTATTCACTTGCATGAATTCACCAGATAGAGTTTCACGTTTAAACAAATTAGAAATCTGTGGCTCAGTGGCTTCATAAGCACCAACAATGGAAGCAATCGTTGCCGTTGGAGCAATAGCAATCATCAATGAATTTCGAAGCCCATATTTCATCATACGTTCGCGAAGAGCGTTCCAGCGTTTTTCATCAGTGGGTTTAACTCCCCATAGATCAAATTGAAATTGGCCCTTGGCCGCACGTGTTTGTTCAAAATTTGTGTGGGCACCATGCTTTTCAGCCAAATCGATACTTGTTGTTAAAGCATGAAAATAAATTTCTTCTTGAATTTTAGTCGACAGAGCCAAAGCCTCGTCAGAATCGAAAGCAAACTTCAATTGAAAGAAAGCATCCTGTAGTCCCATGATTCCTAGACCAACGGGTCTCCAGCGATTATTGGAGACTGCTGCTGTATCGATGGGGTAAAAGTTGATATCGATCACGCGGTCTAAATACTTCACAGCGGCGCGAACAGTGCGACCTAGTTTCTCAAAATCAAACTGTCCATCAATAATGTGACGTCCAAGATTGACAGAACCTAAATTACAAACTGCTGTTTCATTTTTTGAAGTCACTTCAAGGATTTCGGTGCATAAGTTTGAAAGATGGATCACGTTTCCAGGCTGACCTGTTTGGTTGGCTTTAACGTTAGAAGCATCTTTAAATGTCATCCACCCATTGCCAGTCTGAGCCAATGTTTTCATCATACGTGAATACAGGTCTCGGGCTTTGATTTGTTTCATGTACATCTTTTTTTCTTCGGCCTCGATGTAAGATTTTTCAAACTCATCACCATAAATATCGCAGAAATGAGGCACAACATTAGGATCAAAAAGCGACCAAAGACCATCAGTTTCTACACGCTTCATAAATAAATCAGGAACCCAGTTTGCAATATTGATATTGTGGGTGCGTTTTGCGTCGTCGCCGGTGTTGTCGCGAAGCTCTAGGAACTCTTCGACATCAGCATGCCAGGTCTCAAGATAAACACAGGCAGCACCTTTTCGCTTGCCACCTTGATTGACTGCAGAAACAGATGAATCCAAAGTTTTTAACCAAGGAATAATTCCGTTGCTGTGGCCATTAGTGCCTTTGATCAATGAGCCACGAGATCTGATGCGGTGATAAGCCAAGCCAATACCGCCCGCAAATTTTGATAAAAGAGCTATATCCGTATAGCGGTCATATATAGAACGCAAATCATCGTCTGGAGAATCCAGCAAATAACAAGAACTCATTTGCGGACGCAAAGTCCCAGAATTGAATAGGGTTGGGGTTGATGGCATGTAATCATGAGAAGAAATCAATTTATAAAGTTCGATAGCTTCAGCCGGAGATTGTGCCAATCCGCAAGCCACACGCATAAAGAAATACTGAGGTGTTTCAAAAACCTGGCGAGATTTTGGATTTTTTAAAAGATAACGATCATAAACTGTTCGCAGTCCAAAATATTCGAAGCGATCGGTGCGGTAGTGCTCAATGGCTGCGCATAACTCCGCCTTGTGTGTCATGACAAACTGATGAGTTCCTTCTGCTAATAAGCCATGGGTAAAGCCAAAGTTTACTGAATCAGCAAAGGAATCAATTTTCAACGAGCGCACTTCCTCTTCGATATATGTCGAAAGTAAGCGAGCTGCCAATCGAGAATACTCGGGATCTTCACCGATAAGAAGAGATGCCGTCTGAATACAGAGATTATCGAGTTCTTTTGTCGAGGCGCCATCATAAAGACCGCTAATGGCTTTTGTAGCCACGCGAAGTGGATCAACAGAAGTTAAACCTTGGCAACACCGGGTCACGCGCTCGACAATCTTTGTGACATCAACGGGCTCAAGCGAGCCATCTCTTTTTTTAACCCGCATAACATGGGCTGTAGTGAGTGTTGGTGAGTGCGTGCCGACTAAGGCTGATGTCGCTTGAATTTCCATATTCCCCCCGATTTTAAGGTAAAGTAAGCCCTCAAAACTTCCCCTCAGAAGTTTTGAAAGCATTAAGTCTAGTTCTCATTTTTTCAAGAAAATTTATTTGACCGTTCTAGTCAGTTCGTTGGAGTGAAATCTTGACTAAAGGTCAACTTTTCTCATCCGTGTCGTAGTGCAAGCTCCAGTTGATCCGCATTTCAATAACACTAGATCTAGTGGTTCCATCACTCAGCCTCATCAATAAGGCCTATTCTTTCTTGAAATTAGGTTGAATCTTTTTTTTGAAACTTTCAAACAAAAAATAAATTTTTTTTATGGTCATGCCTAAAAAAAGATCAGATGCTGTGCGAAAAAATGAAATTTGCTCGATCAAAGTCCGGCTTATTTTCTCTCTCGAGAGTTCGAGTCAAGACCTTAGTTTTGGCAATAATAATTTCACTTTTTTTTAGAAGCAGAGTTGAAATGCTCGTATTTCTTAAATTTTCTGTCATGTGCTTTTTCTTCATTCATTTTTTACGAAGTTTGCACGATTCGAAGCTGCATCTGATTAAAAAGCTGGCGATCAATTTCTGTCTGAGGAATCCAACAGCAACTTTGAAATGTCTTTGAACGGCGCAGTTCATCAATAATAGCTTGGTGTGTTCCCATTTTATTTGCAGTCCACTGCGGAGCTACTAACTCTTCCCAGCGCGATGCAAATGCAGCTAAACGATGAACAGCTATTTGAGGTTTCAAGTATGATAAAAATAATTTCACTTTTTCTGTATAAACTTCTTGAGTGATAGGTTCAAAATTTCCGGCACGATACCAGGTCTCGAGATCTGTATTCTTGAGAACATGAAGGTTATGCAATTTAACATTAGTGATCGGAAGTGAGTTGCAAATCCGAGCAGATTCAATAATTTGAGCATCGGTCTCATTCGGAGAACCAAAAATAAGATGGATTCCCAAATCGACTGCTGTCGATTCACTTATTTTAGCAATGGCTTTTAGAGAATCTTGGGCCGTATGCCCGCGCTGCATGAATTCCAAATGCTCGTCAAAAAAACTTTGAACGCCAAGTTCGACAGAAACAAATGATTTCAGATAATACTCTTGCCATAAATCAAGAACAGCTTTTGAAACGCAATCGGGACGCGTTCCAATTACAAACCCTTTGACGAAGTCATGCTTGAGCGCAGTTTCAAAACGCTCGCGAAGAACAGGTATTTTGGTGAACGTATTCGTATAGGCCTGAAAATAAACCAAATACTTTTCAGCTTTGTAACGTTTTTTGATCAGGCCATGAAATTTAAGTATTTGCTCATCCAAAGACATTTCAAAAGATTCTTCTCGTGCAGCCGAGCCCCAAACATCACAAAAACTACAGGTTTTCATTCCCTTTAAGCCCATGCGATTAGGGCAATCATCCACAATACTAACAGGAATTTTATAAACTTTATCGTTAAAAATTCTTTTGTAGTGTTCTGAAATCGAATGATAGGGTAGCCCGGTCCAACCTTTTTCCATAGAAGGGGTAATATAAAGTGACTTCGACGTTTGAAGCAAGCGGCTTTCAGATTATAACAACAAATGATGGTAGCCCCACCTTGTTATCCAAAAAACTCCAAGAGAGCATGCATCACTCCGCAGGAGCCGCAACAGAGACCTGGTATATTTATGGGTCCGTTCTCGAGAAAGCCTTGTCCCTAGAGGAACCTCTGCGCATTTGCACAGTTGGATTAGGTTTGGGATATATTGAAATGGCCTGGGCTGCTTTGGAACATCATCAGACGTCATTAGACACTTTCGAAATTGTGGAGTGTTTAAAATCGAGCTTTCAGGATTGGTTTCTAAGTTCTGATGAAGACCCAGCTGCGATCCACCACATGGCGTGTGCAAAGCTTTTGCAAAAACAAAAAAGTCTGCAGACAGTCCATGATATCAAAGTCCAACTTCGCAAGAATCCACCCCGATTTCATGGCAGTATTTTGGATTTTTCAGAAACTCAAAAATGGAATGTGATTTGTTTTGATGCGTTCAGCAAGAAAAGTAGCGGAGATCTATGGACTCCAGAATTTTTAGATACTTTTTTACGCGAGTTTACAGATAAAAACTGTGTTTTTACAACTTATGCCTGCACAGGCACATTGAAACGAGCGCTTTTAAATCATGGGTTTCAATGGATAGAGCGCCCAGGCTTTTCAGGAAAGCGAGACTCAACCTTGGCTATCCGGGGATCAGTTATGTCTCGTGCTTTCCAAACTTTTTCACATAGTCAATAATGGCAGCCTTGGCTTCATCATTGATTTGTAAAAACTTAAGCCCAATATATCCATCAATTCCGGAATAAATAACTTCAGCCGTGACATGAAGGGGTTGAAAAAAATGAGGACTACTGATTTGCCCCTCAACCGTATCGCCAATTTTTAAATCCAGAACTTCTGTAAATCCCATGCCACCTTCGCTGATGGTGACGACCTTGACATGGAGTTGTCCGCCCTTATCAGAAGATCCCGTAAAATTAGCCAAGATAGGAACTCGAGGATGCTTTCGGCGCGACAAACCCAAGCGCTCAATAATATCTGGGTAGGCATAGACATCCGTCCACTCTTTAGTTTTTGGGTTCTGGATGGAAATCGCAGAAATGTTTTTCTGTTTAGAAATGAATGCCAGTAATTCTGTTTTTGTCATCAACGGTTGATCAACAAAGCTTAATTGAACACGGTATAATGCTGTGTCAGTAAAAGTTTGTGCAAATGTATTTTCATCAGGAGTCGGATTTGATGACTCCGAGGTTTTCGCGGGTGACGAGGGCATCACAGATTTTGCCGTGGTGTGTTCCATTGTGATTTCTTGAGGGATTGCGGCCTCGGTCTGCCATTTTGTAGATTTGATCCATTCGGTAAGACCGCGTTTCCAAACCAAGGTGTTTTCCATATTCATTTCACCTAAATTACCTAAGACAGTCTCAAGCGCATCATCTGTAAATGGACCTTGGATTTGACCTTGAAATTGCAAAAACCATTTCACCATTGTTTATCCTAACTCAAAAAAATTATAAATGGAATCCTTGGCGGTCAAGGCATCCTGATATCCCATATCAATCAGTTGCCGACAAAACTGCGGATTAAAAAGCAGGTAACTTAAAATTTCGCTGGCTTCATCTAAATGTCCAAAGGTGGATATCGTCATTCGCAAAAGTCGTGGTAAATGATGGGCTTGGTGGCGAGCAATTTCACCAATATCTTGGGATGGTGAAATGCAAATCGCTTTAATATTCTTAAGATTTTGGCTTTGTCGTATATTGGGATCAGCTAATTGCACCAATTCATTGATGCGCTGAATTCTTAAAACATCTTGTTCGACAGAATCCAGCAAGACCGCATTAAGAAGTGTATTTAAAATCCGAATCATCGAAGGCTGGCCCTCTATTTTAGAGCGGGTTGTTTCAGAATTTAATTGGTTGCGAACTCCAATCACAAAAAGCTTTGTAGCCCCCATTCGAATGGAAGGACTGCAAGGGGTATTATTTCGAACACATCCATCGCCATAATAGCTTGTGCCTATGGCAATGGGCGGAAATAACATAGGAATCGCGGAAGACGCCATAATATGACTCGGTGTGATCTCACAGAGTTCGGCTTTACGACGACTTTCCATCCAGGTTACCGATTTGGTATTGCTCTGAACAAAGCTGATGGCCGCATTTAAATCGTAATTATTTGCTGTGATAATCAGTGAATCCAGCAGTTTCTTATCTATGTTTTTTTGAATTTTAGAAAAATCACAATTTTTTTCAAGCAATTGCCGCAGCGGAGACGTGTCCAGAATAGCATTGAGCTTTTTTTCACCCAAAAGACCCAATGAAAATTTATTGAGTGATAAAAAATCAGTCTTAAAAACATGCTCCGAAGTCATCTGGGACCACAGATAAATCAATTTCTCAACAGCCACGTCGAACTGCTCGATTTCGCTGGCTAATTTAGCGCTATTAATAGCTCCGGCGCTAACTCCTGATAGAATTTGAAAGGGGTGTTCTACTTTTTCTTTTTTCAAAAGCTCGGCTAAGCCTTTAAGAACTCCAACTTGATATGCTCCACGTGCTCCGCCGCCAGACAAAATAAGCGCTGTTTTACCCATAAAAAATAGCGTAAGGATATTCTCATTCAGAGTCAAACCGAGGTCTGGTTATCATGTGGTGACTAACATTTTTTGCAACTCTTAAAATGAGACATCGATTTCAATTCTCGCTCTGAGAATACCCTCGAAATAACTCAGGATTTTCCAAGGGCTTTCCGGGAGAGTCTGGCCTCTGTTTTGTACTTCTGTAATGCAAGACAATGAAGGAGTTAGTTATGTATCAAAACAAGATGAACCGCCCCAGCGACAAAATGATCTCTTTTTGCATGTTTGTTGTTTTGTGTGCCGTCAGTTTTTCCTGTGCAAAAAAGCCTTCTGGTGTTCGTGCTGTTAAAAAAACAGAGTCTGTGAATATGAGCCCAGCTATATCCAACCAATCCGAGCAACAGGCCCAGGCTCAAAACATCATGTATAAGCTTTCCACTGTCAGTACTCCAACAATCACCTCGTCGGGACACACTGTAGATTCGGATCTGCAAACCCCTGATTTGGACTATTTGCCTATCACGACAAGTCATGAAAATGGCAACCTCTATTCTGAAGGATCTTATACTGACGCTAAACGGGGAGCCCGCGTTCTTATTCAGGCAGAATGTTTTGGTTCAGATTGCTATAAATATCTTTTGTTAGTGACTGTGGTTAAGAATAATCTGGCGCTGTATCAAACGGCAGCACTTTCGTTCAAAGACGACTGTCGTTTCTATACGATCAGCATGGCTCAAGGTGTTGGAAACTTTTTCCAGAGTATTGATGAACTTGACTCGTATACTCAATCCAAAAATTACCTTCCTAAAAACGATTGTCTCAGCGAGGAATAATCTTTAGGCTCAGGTGATGTACGAATTCCTGCAATCCCTTCTTCATATAGATGCCACGATTAATTTATGGGCCCAAACTTGGGGCCTTTATCTTTATTTAATACTCTTTCTGATTATATTCGCCGAGACAGGTCTGATTGTGACGCCTTTTTTGCCGGGTGACTCTTTGCTCTTCGCCGTTGGAGCACTGGCTGCTACCTCAACGGCTTTTGATATTAAAATTTTAATTCCACTTTTAGTGAGCGCCGCCCTGCTAGGGGATTCATTAAATTTTATTGTTGGGAAAAAATTTGGTCGTCGCCTTTTCGAGAATGAATCTCGACTCTTTAAGCGTTCATACTTGATGAAAACCGAGTTCTTTTATGAAAAACATGGAAATAAGGCCGTTTTTATGGCTCGGTTCTTTCCTATTCTTAGGACATTTGCTCCATTTGTAGCGGGCCTTGGGCAGATGCCGTATCGAACATTTGTGTCGATGTCGATATTGGGGTCAATCTGTTGGATCAATAGCTTTACTTTGACTGGCTACTTTTTTGGTCAAATTCCAGTCATTCAGAAAAATTTTACAGTATTAGTCATGGCTCTTGTACTTTTGCCAGCGGTGCCAATTCTTATAGCGTTTTTCAGATCCATTTTAAATAAATACCGAACTCAGTAACCTCGGTATTGTTTTATTACAAAAAGCATGGCACCTTCATTGCTGTTTGCTAAGCCGAAAGCCCAGTTGGGCCATAATGAAACCATTTTACGGGGGTAAAATAATGAAGAAGTTAATCGTTGTTGCAATCGCAGCTATCACGGTATCTGCAGTAGCACAAACAACCAGCACAACAGCTCCAATTGCACCAGCAACAGAAACTGCTGCACAACCAGCAACAGCACCTGTCGCTAAAAAGAAAAAAACAGTTAAAAAAACTGCAGTACCAACAGCTGTTGCTCCAGCAACATCTTCAATGGTTCCAGCAGTGGCACCAACATCTTCAGTCGCTCCGGCTGTTGAAAATCCAACAACTTCTACAGCACCTGCGGCAACATCAACAACTGCAGCACCTGCAACTGAAGAAGGAAAAAAATGGTCTGTCGCATTGGTTCTTCAAGCCTCTGCAACTAACGAAGCAATGAAACAATTAGGTTCTTCAGAAGTTTCAACAATCAACTATGTTGGCGCTGGATACAAACTAAACAAAACTGACAAAGTTGGAATTCGCCAGTATTTCTCTTATGCGACAACTCCAAACAAAGCGAATCGCGTTGAGCAAGAGCCAACAGTTCTGACTTTTGGAACTAAAATGGCTGGAATTTTTGGTTCAGATGAAATTGCTCCTTCAGTTTGGTACTATATTCCTAACAATGGTTTAACTCGCGCCTACAATACAGATGAAACAATTTCTCATAACGGAATTCTTCGTTTAGATGCTGAGATCGCATGGACATTGAATCCTAAATGGACTGTTTCTTACTATTTAAATCCTCGTCAATCTATGGTTGCTAAGCAGTCATTTGTTGACCGTGACGGCAAAACACAATCAATTGAAGCAGATTCTCGTTTAATTCATTACGGATATGTTTATTACAATGTATCTGATGCTATCCAACCTTATTCATATGTTGGTATGGATCACCGTGCTCGTACTGAGACATTCACTTCACACAGTGACAGTGCTTTATTAGGCATTGGCGCTAGCTTTGTTATGGCTGGTGGAAAGTTCGTCTTGAATCCAGAAATTGCAAACACTGTTGGCTTGAAAAGCAAAGGCGTAACAGTTGCGGCTCCACGTTGGTTGCAATCAGATGATTTAGAATACGTTTTAACTGCTGCTATGTCTTACTAATCAGTCTATTAAAAAGTTATTCTTAAACAAAAAAGCCTTAGTGAAAACTAAGGCTTTTTTTATTTCTAAGTTTGTTTTTTTAAAGCTACTCTTCGATAGCCCCATCATCGACTTCATTTGTTAAAGCCTCACCCGCGGGAAGTAAGGGGAGTGGATCAACGGGACCATCCAATTTTCGAATCTCAAAATGAAGATGCGGTCCAGAGGATCGTCCGGTATTTCCAAGGGCTCCGATCACTTCACCCTGTTTGATTTGAAAACCCTCGGGAACAATAATTTTATCCAAATGAGCATATAATGTTGCCCAACCTTCAGGGCTTTCCACCATGACCATTTTTCCATAACCTTTGAATCCTTTGCCAGCATAAATCACCTGACCATCATGGGCTGACATCACTGCCGTTCCACGAGGAGCTGCTAAATCAATTCCTTTGTGAGGGCGACGTCTTCTTTTTGTGCCTCGAGGCAGAAATCCACGAGTCATACGCGCTTCCCAAACTGGCCAATCAAACTGAAAACGACGGCGCACTTGTTTTTTGGTGGACGTCTTTGAAAGATCGCTTTGACCATCTGAAGTGATTTTAATGGAATTTTGATCTTTATCGACACGAATTTCAGATTGATCCTGATTTCCGCTAGAAGAAATTTGTTGTGTTTCGATATTGGACGACACACAGCCTGTCGTAAAAACAACTGTCGCCAAATAAAGACGAACATGCTTTTTGAAACTTAGTAAATCGGAAAATTTTGACATAACTCTTTCACTTGTTGCTGAATCTGATGCTTGAGATCAACATTATCCGGAGTTTTCAAAACAGTTGAAATCCATTTTCCAATTTGCTTCATCTCGGATTCTTTCATGCCTCGGGTTGTTAAGGCCGGAGTTCCAATACGAATGCCACTTGTTACAAACGGCGAACGTTTTTCATTGGGAACGGTGTTTTTATTGACGGTGATTCCCGCTTCGTCCAATGCGGCTTCGGCCACCTTACCTGTGATATCCTTGAATTTTTCACTCGAAGCTAAATCCACCAACATCAAATGATTGTCCGTACCACCGGTGACTAAATGAAAACCTTCGCTCAGCAGAACTTCCGCCAAGGCTTTCGCATTTTTTAAAACTTGATCAATATAATTTTTAAATTGAGGCTCTAAGGCTTCTTTGAAGGCAACTGCTTTTGCGGCGATCACATGCTCTAGAGGCCCACCTTGAATACCTGGAAAAATCCGAGAATTCATTGTTTTTGCTCGCTCTTCCGAGTTTGTCATGATGACTCCACCTCGTGGACCGCGCAAAGTTTTGTGTGTTGTAGAGGTGATGTAATCGGCATAGGGAATAGGGGAGTCATGATGTCCGGTAGCCACCAAACCCGCAAAGTGAGCCATGTCCACCAAAAGAGTGGCTCCAACTTCATCCGCGATTTCTTTGAATTTTGCAAAGTCCAATTTCCGAGGGTAGGCACTATAGCCCGCAATGATCAGTTTTGGTTTTGTTTCGAGTGCAGTTTTACGAATCGTATCATAATTAAGAAGTCCGGTGGCTTCATCTAACTTGTACGAAGCCACTTTAAATAAAAGTCCACTGAAGTTAACAGGACTTCCATGAGTCAAATGTCCACCATGAGACAAATCCATTCCCAGAATAGTTTCTCCGGGCTTTAATGCGGCCATATAGACACCCATATTGGCGCTTGAACCCGAGTGAGGTTGAACATTGGCGTAACCCACATGGAATAACTTTTTTAAACGCTCAATAGCCAGGGTTTCAATTCCGTCCACGTTGTGGCAACCACCATAGTATCGTTTTCCAGGGTAGCCTTCGGCATATTTATTTGTGAGAATTGTACCTTGGGCTTGCATTACAGCCTTTGAGGCATAATTTTCAGAAGCAATCATCTCGAGACCATTTTGCTGGCGCTCAGTTTCAAGTTTAATAAAATGAGAGACTTCGGTATCGAAGCTCAGGTCCCGATGAAGATCTGTATTTTGTTTTGTCATGTCTCTATTATGAAATGCTTGAACCTATTTTAGCAACTCTGGTTTCATGGCGACCACCTGCAAAAGGCGTCGTTAAAAAAATATCTGCCCAACGTTGAGCCTCTTCAATCGAACAATAGCGTGAACCAATGCATAGAACGTTGGCATCATTATGTTCGCGAGATAATTTTGCAAGGTCATCATTATAGATCAGTGCCGCACGAATAAACGGGTATTTATTTGCTCGAATAGCCATGCCTTGCCCAGAGCCACAAATAAGAATTCCAATAGCACCAGTTTCTTTTTTGAGACTCTGACAAACACGATCTGCATAGTCAGGATAATCAACGGAATCTGCGGATGTTGGTCCCAGATCTACAATGTTAAATTTGGATTGCAAGTATTGAACGATTTTATTTTTGAAATCAAATCCGGCATGATCACTGGCAATAAATAAATTTTTCAATCTATCCCTCAAACTTTGAAAAAATCAGGCAACTATTTGTGCCACCAAATCCAAAAGAATTATTCATGACGTGTTTCAGTTTTCCGTCACGAGCTGTATTGGGAACATAATCTAAATCGCACTCAGGACTTGGAGAGTGTAAATTTATTGTCGGTGCTACTTTTTGATCAACAAGGCTCATCACGCAAAATGCGGATTCAACAGCGCCGGCAGCGCCTAGTAAATGTCCGGTCATGGATTTTGTTGAAGATATCCAAATCTTTTGAGCATGGTCCTTCATTAAAGTCTTAATAGCATGAGATTCTAAAGGGTCTCCCATGGGAGTACTTGTTCCGTGAGCATTCACATACTGAATATCAGAGGGATTAAGTTGAGCATCGTTGAGTGCGGATCGCATCGCTGCAACAAAGCCTTCGCCATCTGGATGCGGAGACGTGATATGATAAGCATCCGAAGAAGCCCCATACCCTGTGATCTCACAGAGAATAGTCGCCCCACGTTTTTGGGCATTTTCCAGTGATTCAACGATAAATGAAGCCGCGCCTTCACCCAGAACAAAGCCGTCACGATCCTTATCCCAAGGCCTTGAGGCTTCGCTGGGATTGTCATTACGGGTTGATAGGGCATGCATATTATTAAACCCTGCTATTGCAATAGGGGTTACTGTCGATTCAGTTCCTCCAGCCACCATAGCATCCGTAAGTCCAAATCGAATATAATTATAGGCTTCGCCAAGTGAGTGAACACCTGTCGCGCATGCTGAAGTGATTGTAAAATTAGGTCCCTTGATTCCATGCTGGATAGAAATCCATCCTGGAGCTAAATTTGTAATTACTGAAGGAATAAAAAAGGGCGAAACTCGAGAGGGCCCTTTTGTTATCAGACGAGAATGTTGCTCTTCGATAAAGGGTAAGCCACCCATGCCAGAACCCATGAAAACACCAATACGATGGGTATTTTCAGGTGTGATTTTTAATCCAGATTGATCGAAACCCATCTGCGTTGAGGCCAAAGCATACTGGATAAAAAGGTCCATTTTTTTCTGTTCTTTTTTTTCAATATACAGATCTGGATTAAAATTTTTAACTTCTCCAGCAAAACGAACATCGTACTCGTTGGCATCAAATTTTGTAATGGAAGCGATTCCAGACTGACCATTCAGAGCTGCCTTCCACGAATCAGATAACGTCGTACCAAGAGGGGAGACAGCTCCCATCCCAGTAATAACGACTCGTTTTTGGCCATTTGGCTTTGTCGTAGAAATCAACGGAAACTACGCCTTACCTTTTGAAGTCAAATACGTTTGAACATCATTCACTGTTTTTAACTTTTCAGCATCTTCATCAGGAATTTCAAGATCAAACTCCTCTTCCATAGCCATAACCAATTCAACGATATCAAGACTGTCGGCGCCTAAATCATCAATAAACGATGCTTCTGATTTTACTTTTTCTGGGTCCACACCTAATTGCTCGACGATGATATCTTTAACTTTTGCGTTTACTGACATTGGAATCTCCTTGTTAGTCATTGTTCATAATCTTTTAAACTTTAAAATATCGCATTAAAATAACAATTAATTTAAGTACATACCACCGTTTACATGAAGCGTTTGACCCGTGATATAAGATGCAGCATCACTTAACAAAAAGGCAACAGCAGAAGCCACTTCAAAGCTTTCTCCGGCTCGGGCCAAAGGAATACTATCTGCAAACTTTTGAGTTTGTTCCTCAGAAAGAGTCGCTGTCATATCACTTTTAATGTAGCCAGGAGCCACACAGTTTGCCCGAATTCCACGCGAAGCCAGCTCAAGCGCAACGGACTTAGTGAAAGCTTCAAGCCCGCCTTTGCTAGCAGCATAGTTTGTCTGCCCTGAATTCCCTGTTGACCCAATGACGGATGAGATATTAACAAAAACACCTCGCCGCGCCTTCAGCATGGATTTTGAAAAGGCTTTGGTGATATAAAAAACCCCATTTAAATTGGTTTGCATGACAGACTGAAAGTCTTCGGATTTCATGCGCAGAAGCAATTGATCCTTGGTGATTCCAGCATTGTTCACAACACCGTCGACTGATTGAAACCGCTGAAGCACATCAGTAACGACGGCATCGACATTGGCTTCATCAGAAACATCCATTTTAACACAAAAATGACCTTCACCCGGAAGTGTTTTAACAAGCTCATGAGCTTTGGCTTCATTGGATGAAAAAGTAAATCCAACAGAAGCCCCTTGCTCAGCAAGATACTTCACAATGGCGGCACCAATTCCGCGACTTCCACCGGTGACAAAATATTTTTTTCCTGACAGATTTAGAATATTCACAATTCCAACACGATGACCGAACTAGAGTATCCGCTCAAGTTTTTATTTTCATGACGACTGCGTTGCATTATCAATACCTTCAAGTGCCTTTAAATCCTCCAAAGAACGCGTCGAAAAGACATTGAAAAAATCAGGATCGGACTTTTTAAAGAGGCCTTTTAAAACAGTTCCGTGTCCGCATTCAATAATTGTTTTGCAGGACAACTTTTTTAATTCCAACATCGTTTGAGTCCATTTCACAGGACCTGAAACTTGTTGAATAAGATTGTGCGTTAATACATTCGCCTGAGTTTCTGGTTTTGCTGTAAAATTCTGAAAAATCGGCAAAGTCGAATTTTCGAGTGGATGGGATTTAAAGAAATCAGCCATTTTTTCTTGCGCTGGCATCATCATACCGCAATGAAAAGGGGCTGAAACTTGAAGTGGAATCAACTTCACCCGGCGTGCTTCACCCGGAAGAATCTCAGGTTTAAAATGATCCATCATCCAAGTTAAAGCTTTTTGATTTCCACTAATAACGATCTGCCCCTCACAATTAAAATTTGCGGGCGACAGGGGTGAATACCCAGAATTTTCACACACCCAACGGCATAAAAACTCAACTTGGTCTTCGGTTAATCCTAATGTGGCAACCATTCCGCCTTGTCCAGCAGGAACTGCGGATTGCATGGATTGACCTCGCAAGCGTACTGCTTGAATTGCTGTTTCAAATGTGAATGCCGAACCAAGAACCAAACTGGAGTATTCACCAATGGAGTGCCCCGCCGTACAAGTGGGTTGAATATTGAAAATTTCTTTCAGCACAAGTGCTGTTGCAACCGATACAGTTAGAAGAGCGGGTTGAGTGTTTTCTGTTAGAGCTAATTCTTCAGGCGTCGCTGTGAAACATAATTTTTTAATATCCAAATTTAACGTATCTGAAGCTCGCTCAAAAATATCTCGAGCGATCTGAAATTCGTCATAAAGAAATTGACCCATTCCAGGGTTTTGACTGCCTTGGCCGGGAAATACAAAAGCTACTGGTGAGCCCATGGATACCTCTTTTTTATTTTTAGAATCGAAGGATTGCTGATCCAGATGTTAAACCTGCACCAAAAGCGGTGAGTAATATCAATTGGCCACGTTTAATACGACCATCTTTGTAAGCCATATCAAATGCAATCGGAATAGATGCGGCCGAAGTATTTCCAGTTTCATGAACTGTAGATACAATTTTTTCCATCGGAAAATTAAACTGACCAGCAACAGCTTCCGTAATTCGCATGTTAGCTTGATGAGGAACAATCCAGTCCAATTGTTCAGGAGCAATATGAGTTGCCTCTAAAGCCTCGCGACAACAAGCAGCCATAGTTCGCGTGGCATTTTTAAAAATTTCTTTTCCACGCATTTGCATGAAATGTCCACCCTCATCCAAAACTTGCTGTGTGAAGGGGTGACGAGTTCCGCCGCCTTTTGCCCATAATAATTCGGCATAGGCACCTTCAGCATGAGCGTGTGCTGTCATGAGGTAATTTTTTTCAGTATCTGGAGCTTGAGAAACAACAAAGGCACCAGCTCCATCACCAAATAAAATACAGGTATCACGGTCTTTATAGTTTAATAAACGAGTGAGATTTTCGGCACCAATCACCAGGATATGCTTGTAGGCACCTGTTTTAATAAATTGATCCGCAACAAAAAGACCATAAATGAAACCAGAACAAGCGGCATTCAGATCAAAGGCCATGATGTTTTTTGCACCTAGTTTCGCTTGAACAAGACAGGCTGTGGCTGGCATTTTGTAATCAGGACTCACTGTTGCGACCAAAATGAGATCGATTTGATCAATCGTCATTTTAGCATCGACTAAGGCCCGTTGAGCTGCTTTAACGCAAAGATCCGAACAACCTTCATCGTCAGCAACCACATGGCGTTTTTCAATGCCTGTACGCTGGACAATCCAATCATGGGATGTGTCCACCATTTTTTCTAAATCATAGTTGGTGAGAATCTTCTCGGGTAAATAGGACCCAACTCCAGCAACATGAGTGCGAAACATAAATTACTTTTTCGCTTTAGCAGCGCTAATTTGCTTACCTTTGTAGTACAAAGCACCGTCAGCAGCTTTAAAAGCGCGGTGAGGGCGAACGAGTTCACCAGATTTTTTATCTAAAGCCATTGCAGGCGCTTCTAAACCATCATGGGAGCGACGCATATCGCGTCGAGACTTCGAGGTCTTCTTCTTGGGTGTTGGCATTGTATATCCTCCGAAAAAAGATTTAAATCTTGCTCGAACAATCGAGTAAAATCAATAGTTAATTCAATTTAATGTTTTTTAGCTTCAAATCCTTTAATCCAGCAAAGGGGTTCTTCTTTTCCACGCTTAAATTCTCATCATATATGACAGCATCGCGATTCTTTGGTTTATCACAAAGCGAACAATCACCATTCATTTTGACTGGCGGCATAGGATTAAACGGAATATCAATCGCTATGGATTCGTGCAAAAAATCCCCCAGATCAAATTGGCTGTTTTCATATTCAATCACAGAAACACCATCATCGGCCTCAGAAACAGCCACACTGGATTTGGCGTACTTACCAGTTCGATCGACTTCAGGTTTAGGAATCAGTATTTCATTGATTTTTTTCTGCACAGAATACTTGAAAGAGTCTCCGCAACGAGAGCAGATTTCTGGAGAATTGGCTTTGATCATTCCACTGATTGTAAAATCCTTAGAATTTAAAGGTTTAATAAAAAACTGAATATCATACGGTTCATCCGAGATAATATCCGCTAAAATAGAATTCAATTCCGCTGTTTTTCGGTTGAATTCATAAGATCGGCCTTCTTCGGGGATTTCGTTCAATTTGATTTTCATAAGACCGAAAGATGTACCGCACCCAAGCCTTTGTCGTCAATCTATCCTACGCGCCTATTCGTTAAGACCAGCCGTAATTGAAACTGATACTGATCCGAGGTGTTTTCGACTGATTTGTAGGAACTTCATGTCGCAACCAACTTTCAAAAAGCACAAGATCTCCAGACTTTGCCGGCAGACTGACAAACCGTTGGTTTTCAAGTTTTGCATCACTCTTTACTGCCGGCGAATTCATAAAAAATCCAAGGCGTGGATCTTCAAACTTGATAGCACTTGCACCCGTTGGAAAAGCCACATAAAAGGTTCCACTGATCACACTTTGAGGATGAATATGAGTCGTATGTTGCGCCAGTGACGGCATCACATTAACCCAACATGTGATCATTTTGAGATCGGATTTTGTCGTCACCTCATAGTCTAATTGCTTCAAATACCGGTTGACGTGAGTATTTATTTTTTTCTCAAGCAAGGCAAAAGTCGATGACAACTTATGAAGCTGATCCAAGGATCCATAGGATGTGTAACCATTCTTATAATTCTGTGCGGACCATTCTTTTCCAGTATGATCAGACTTCTGAATGAGATTAATTTCTTGAGCTAAGTCTTTTAAATCAAAGCTTATTTTGTTGTGATAAACCGAGGTCGTAAAAAGTGATTTCATAGTCAAACTGGATAGCGCAATTTCAAGGCGCCGTCTACCTGGGAATGACGGCTTTTATTGTTCTGATCGTCTAAAATCTATTCACCAGTCCTGCCCTGAGACACTCACAGCTATTAGGTGCGATTAGACTTTTATGACCTCTGGCATTTTCATTGCTTTATAACTGGGAGAACACACTTTTTCGGAGGTTGTATATGAAAACGATTCTAACATTATCACTGGTTCTTTTAACTGCTGGACTGAGCGAGGCCAAACTGAGTGATTTTAACTCTTTGATCGATGAGACCTCAAAAGCCCAATCAAATCTTTATGCCGATTTAAAGCAAAATTTAAAAGAAACTCAAGTCGCAGTAACAAGCACTCATCACGAACGCTATTTAGTGGATACGTCCGCGACAATCAATGTGCCCACTCGCAAAGGTTTTCTGACATATAAAAAAGAAAGTATCAATTATCAGCCAACAATTCAGCATGCGAAAAAAAGACTTGCTCTCGAGATCGATTCTGCAGAATAATTAATAAATGATCTTTCAAATCAAAAAAAAGCTGGTTTTTCTAACCAGCTTTTTTTTTATAATAAGTCCCACTCTTGCTGCGCCACAAATTCAGGTCCGTTTTCGCCTGACAGGTGATCTTGATTTTGGAATGAGTTTTACAGGTCCAATGGGTGCAAATATTATAGGCCAACCTGATCCCAGCGGGCCAAAACCGCTGTGCGAGTCATCCGCTTTGTTTCGAAAAGTCTCATCTCAGCAGTCAATGAAAATTGAAGTTTGGCTGAAGCTTATTTGCCCGAGCAAAGAGCAAAAAGTGACCCTTTCACCACCTCGATTTTTCCTGGATGAAAAAGGGCCCATAAATACCGTGGAACTTCGATACCTCACTCATGAATATAAAAAAATTCACGTCACAATCTCCGAACTGTCAATCTCCGAAAAAATAAAAAAATAGTTTCAGTGTCGCGAAGTGTAACGACTGGTTTTTTTTGTTAAATCTGCAACACTTTGACCTCTCTGCTTATATTAACTGAAATCTTAAAGGAGTTGCAGCGTGAGTACTTTTGAAATGATTAGCAAACATGGCGATCACGAACAGGTCATTTTTTGTCATGATAAGAATGTTGGTTTGAAAGCCATTATTGCAATCCACAACACGGTCTTGGGACCAGCTTTGGGTGGAACACGCATGTTCAATTACAAAAATGAAGATGAGGCCCTGATCGATGTCTTGCGACTTTCAAAAGGAATGACTTATAAAGCCTCAGCGGCGGGATTGAATCTTGGGGGCGGTAAAGCTGTTATTCTTGGCGATTCAAAAACTCAAAAAACAGAAGGCCTTTTCAGAGCCTTTGGTCAATTTGTAAATTCTCTGAACGGAAAATACATTACTGCTGAAGATGTGGGAACATCTGTGAATGATATGGAGCATATCTATATGGAGACTCCTTGGGTCACAGGGATTCCAAAAGATTTTGGTGGATCCGGAGATCCATCGCCTTATACAGCTCATGGTGTCCTTATGGGAATTAAGGCTGCAGCTCATGAAAAATTAGGCACTGATTCCCTAAAAGGAATGCGCATTGCTGTTCAAGGTCTGGGAAATGTAGGCTCCAATTTAGTGAAGTATCTTGTTGAAGAGGGTGCTAAAGTTATCATTGCTGACATTGATCAAGTTCGCGTGAAAGCTCATCATGATAAATACGGTGTTGAGGTTGTGGCTCCAGATCAAATTCTTTTTACAGAATGTGATATCCAAGCCCCATGTGCTATGGGAGCTATCGTCAATGATCAAACTATTGGTAAATTCCGCTGCAAAGTGATTGCAGGTGGAGCGAATAACCAATTAGCAGAAGCGCGCCATGGTGATCAACTGCGTGAATTAGGAATCCTATATGCTCCTGATTATGTTGTTAATGCCGGTGGACTCATGAATGTTTTTGTGGAGCTCGAAGGCTACTCACCTGATCGCGCCTTTGAAAAAACAAAGCGTGTTTATGATAATGTCAAAAAAGTTTTCGAAATTTCTAAACGTGATAATATCGGAACTCACACGGCCGCAGATCGCTTAGCCGAAGAGCGTATTAAAACGATTGGATACCTTAAACAGCATCATCCAGGAAAATCAAATCGGTCTTTCACAACATTAAAAGAAGTTAATAATCGCTAAAAACCACTGAAGAAAGAAGAGAAAGACCTTATGACAATAATTCAAAAGCAATGGAAACTGATCCTCGGTGTATTTGGTGTGATTTTACTTGTTGGGGCGGGAATCATGATTCGCACAGTCATGGCAACGACAAAAGAACAGAAAGCTCAAGAAAAGTTTTTCATGATTGAGAAAAAGTACACGGACTATAAAGAAAAAAAGAATGCTCCACCACCAGATCTCAAGAATACCAAAGCAGCTCCGGCTACCACTCCGGAGGCATTGGCTTTGGAATTGACCGAAGTCAAAGGTCAGTTAGAAAAATTTGTAACTGAAAATCCAGTTTCAAAAGCCACTCAAATGGCAGCATTGTATTTCAGTGAAATTTTAAAAGAAGAAAAAAACAAAGAGTTGGCATTATCCACACTTCAAAAAGTTCAAACCCAAGACACTGGTTTAGTGAATACTTTGGTTCAACAGCAAATTGGTCAACTTTTAGCGGATTCTAATAAGTGCCAAGATGCTATTGATATTTGGCAAAAAATTGTGGCTCGAAAAGAAGCTTCATTTTTACATAATGAAGTTAAAATTCAACAAGCACTCTGCTATCAACAGTTGAATAATTCTCAAAAAGCCGAAGAGCTTCTCACAAATATTGCCAATCAAAAACCTGATGGACAGATTAATTCCACCACAACCAAGGATGCCGCTAAGTATTTAAGATTACTGCAAATGAAGAAAGTTTCTGGCATTTAACAGTGAAATCCTTCTTATTTATTCTCCTCTTTTTAGGTCTTGGTTGTTCGCAGGCTCCTCGTCAAGAGGTTTCTCAATTTGTCGTCACGGCGGATTGGGTTCGCGACACTTTAGCAAAAAAGAATGAAGGTTTTCGCAAGATCAATCGGATGACACCGGTGATCTACAAAGACCTCATTATTGTCGGTAATGCTGTTGATGGTCTTGTCGCTCTTCATCATGACAGTGGTGCTGAAGTTTGGAGAATCCCTATTCCCCATGGTGTAGAGGCCGGAGCCACTGTTATTCGCGATCGCCTTTTTGTCGGTTCAAACAATGGTCGAATGTATGGAATTGATTTAAAAACAGCACAGATTCTTTGGACCTTTGATACCAAATCTGAAATTGTTGCCGAACCTATTCTGGCAGACGGTATTTTATATTTTCTCTCGGGCAGTCAATCTGTCTTTGCTTTGGATGCTGCCAATGGAAAGCAGCTGTGGACCTACAATCGTCAAGACACATCTAGTTTGATGACTATTCGTGGTGGTTCAAAGCCTGCCTATTCCAATGGAAATATCTTTGTGGGCTTTAGTGATGGCTCGCTGGTAGCCTTTAATGCCAAGACGGGGACACAGCAATGGGAAATCTCACTAAATAAAAATACCCGTTTCAAAGATATTGATTCGACTCCTCTAGTGGATGCCGATACGATTTTTATCAACAGCTATGATGACAAGATCTACTGTGTTTCAAAATCAAAAGGCGAAATTATTTGGAGCACAAAAGGGGGCGGCATTAGCACTCCCATCTTGTCTGGAGATCGATTGATTTACACCACCTCGCGTGGCGAGATTGTTTCTCTCTTAAAGAAAACTGGTCAAGAAGTCTGGAAAGTCACTTCAAAGTCTGGGATTTTATCTGATCCCGTACTTTATCATGGCATGATCACGACTGGCGAGTCCCAAGGTCGTCTTTTATTTTTAGATTTACTCACAGGTGATCTCAAAGGATCCTTTGAGCCAGGTCGCGGTGTCTTTTCAAGACCTGCCGTCAATTTGGATCGAAAGCATGTTTACTTTATTTCGGGTGAAGGCAATGCCTATGCTATTCGCGCCGAAACACGACATAAATCCTCCATCTACTATTTAAAATAACTCAACAGAGGAGCCCCTTATGAATTTATTTTTAATCCGGATATTCGCAGTTGTTGGATTTTTTTTCGTTATGGCCTGCTCAAATATCCCTTGTAAAATTGAAGACCGACCTGCTCCACAAACCACAGGAGATCAGAAATCAATGACAGCACCTAAGGATTTAACATCTCGCACGCGTGTTTACAAAGCTGACGGATCATTACAGTGTGGGCAGGGGAAAAAAGTGGACCTTTCAACCATGCAAAAAGAATTGGGTGATATCCAAATATTCTCTGCAGAAAATAAGAATGATGGTCTGATGAGAATCCAAGTCTGCGGTCACCCTACAGGAAACTGCAACGTTTACGAGATCTTAGAGGCCGATCTTGATAAGGCTCTTAAGCTGGGATTTAAAAAATGGATTCGCGACTAGTATTGATTCAAAAAGCGAATTATTTTGAGAATGTTCCGATTAATATATAAAGATTAGACTATTTATTGGAAACTAGACCCATCAGGGGGAACTGATGGACTACGTGGAATATCTTCTTTACGAAGCCAGGCCATATCTTTATGCATCTCTTTCGGCATTTGCTTTTTATAATTATCAAGGTTCAAAATTGATGTTAGCAAGTGCAGTCATATTGGCCGGCTGCAGTTATTCTGTATTTGCACTTCGGTATCAGTATCGAAAAATCAAATGAACCTTTGATCACTTATTTGATTTCAATCAAGTAAGCCCCTGCTGATTCTTTTGGTCGAATATCCAAGTACTTTCCTGTTGTTGATATAGACTCATGACCCAGTGTTTTTTGCACGACATGAATGGGAGCGCCAGCTTCTATAGAATGAGTGGCGCAGGTGTGCCTCAACCAATGCGGAGAAGGTTCAACAGAGACTTTTGCCACTTTCGCGGCCCGCCGAACAATTCTAAAAATCTGACTTGGATTTAAGGGTTTTTCGATCTGACCTGCTTTCGGTCGGGTGGATGTAAATAAGTAATCACTCGAAAGATCAACTATAAAATCAAAAAGATCCCGCGCCAAGTGGGCGGGGAGATGAATGGACCGGACTTTCTTCCCCTTACCTTCTACTAAAAGATAAAAACTTTCCTCGCTTCCGCGCTGTATGCTGGATTGACGCAATTTGCAAATCTCATCCACTCGAACACCTGTAAAGTATAGGACCTTCAGAATCAGTTTATTCCGTGCGTGAGATTCTTTTAAAATCATCTGCTCTATTTGTTCCCGTGAAAGGACCTTCGAATACAATCGATCCGGAGTCTTAATGGTTTCAAGTAAAACCGCTGGATTTCTTTCGATATATCCCGACTTATGCACAAACGAAAATAATGAAGACAATGCATTTTTATACGTATTGCGAGTGGAATCCGAATGCTCTCCAAAAGTTTTAATAAAAAGCGCCAGGTGAGTGACCTGAGTCGTTTTTAAATACAGCTGAGGATAGAAATTGAAAAACTCTTTAACTATACGTCTGTAATACCTTTGAGTTTTCGCTGATTTTTGAAATAACCATGAGCCGATGATCGCAAGATCCTCTAAATTTCGCCCAGGAATGACTTCTAAACTGTGATTCTGATTTGACATACAGCTTATGATATAAGCACACCTAATTCTAAGCACGAATACTAAACTAATCATGCGTACATAAACTAGACCTTGGTCCGATAGTAAAATGTGGCAGATTTGGCAGAATTTGAACTATGAAAAAATCTCTCAGTCCGTTTGATTATCCGATCGTTATCCGCAAAAACATGAATTTTTTAACGATCAGCGTTCCAGACCTCAATATCATCATGACGGAAGAAATTCCTCTGACGAACAAACTAGAGAAAAACTTCTTAATTAAGATTGCTAAAAACGTAGGAATGGCTTGGGTCAAGGTTTCCCACCAGATTTATCGAAAGCAAACCAAGCAACGAACACCCTCAAAAACCAAAGATATTTTATCGCCACGTTTCAGGTCAAAACCGATCAAAATTGCGCAGGCGGCGAAGATCATTGGAGTCTCTGAAAATACACTTCGCCGTATGGTCAAACGGGGTGATATTTCATGCGTAAAAACTGGTAAAGGTCATCGGCGATTTACCGAAAATAGCCTTAAAAAGTGGCTTGAAACCAGCCAAGTGACGACGACTTTAAATACTTCAAAATAAATACTAGAAATCAATTGAAAGACCACCTTCATTCCATTAAATCCAAGATTACTCATTCATACAAAAGGTTGGATCTATGAAATCAATTCTAGCAGTTTTTGTTCTTTTGTTTTCAGTTGTTACTTTAGCAGGTCTTGAAGCTGATTTTGAAACCATTAAAAATTGGGGACGAAGCCAAGAAGCCACTGGAACAATATGCGAAGATATTGCTCAATTGCGTTTCATGGAAAAGTATCCAGCACCCGAATACACTGTTTTAACTGGAATTTCGTACAGTGATAAAGATCGCACCCTCGGTGAATTGGATGTGATTGTTTTTAATAATTCAAACCATGTTGCCGAAATCGTTGCCGAGGTTAAATGCTGGAAAAGCCCAAAAAGTGGCTTACATAAAGCTCATGATCAGCGAAAACGATTCCTCAAAAATGTTCATTCCAGTAAAGCTTTAAAATTCACCTGGCTTCAGGATCCAAAAGTAAAGCTCACTAAAACTCAGTTCAACAAAGTTCAAGAGTTTATGTCCGTGGCTCAAAGCGGAACTCAAAAAGATGGCTTTGATTACGAATTGCCTTATACATTGAAAGAGCTGATGCAATTACGGATGGATATCCTAAAATGCCAGGATTCAGGTGCTTGTAAAAAGCCAGAATAATACATGATGTAACATAATATAACTTATCAGAAAACATGCTCTTTAATGGATACTAGCCTTATAGCGATAAACAACACAGAAATTCGTTTTCTTTCCAGTTAAAATAGAACCATAATAGAGCCATGACCCAAGGGACATTGCTAATTGTTGAAGATGAATTTGATCTTCTGGAAATTCTTGTAGAAATGCTGTCGCCGGTTTGTGGTAAAATCTTAACAACTTCAAACGGTAAAGAAGCTTTAGATGTTTTATCCGGCACTGAAAAAATCCATGCTGTGTTATCTGACATAAATATGCCACTAATGACTGGTTTTCAATTGCTTGCCCAGGTTCGTGAATCAGGAAGCATTATTCCTTTTGTGACATTAACAGCCTATGCCGACCAAGAAAATATGCGCGAATCCATTCGACTAAATGCCACTGATTTTTTAACAAAACCTTTTGATCGCAAAGAACTTGCCGATGTGATTGGAAAGGCTCTTCGCCAGGGCATAAATTTAGATGAAATTCAGCAGGAAATGCAAACTCGGGCACAGGATTTAAAGATTACCAGTGAATTTTTGGAATATTACCAAACCTATCAAAAGAAAATTATGGGCATCCGCATTGAAAATTCTAAATATATAAAACAGCGCTCTTAAAAGATCTGGCACCCCTGTTTTATTTCAAGTTAGTATAGAGACATGAAGGATTTTATGAAAATACCAAAAGCCTCGTTGATCTTAGCGTCACTCATTTTTTCACTTTTTACAGCAACACCCGTCTGGGCTGATTTCACCCGAGAAAAGTGTGCTGAAACATTGGTGGGTAATAAAATTATTCAAGTGAATCGCCAGTGGAATGAAAAAACACGACGTTGTTTTATTTCCGTACATCCCCGAGTCATCGAGGATTTAAAGTATCGAGATTATTATTTCGATAACTCAGGATTTTTTATGGTTTTCAATTCCTATGGAATTGGAGATGAATCCGTAACAGCTGGAGCTCGTGGTTTTTTTTTACTTCCCCAAGTGAACGAGTATCCAGATTTTTCTTTTGAAGAGAATAACGATGTGATTGTCAAAATGGTTTCCGGTCACCAACTTCGCATTTCAGGCAAAGATTTCTCAATTGTCAGTTTATCAGATGGATTAATCACTGAAAAACCTCTATCACCTAAAAACCAGGGCGGTGTCGAATTTCAACTGACTCGCGGATACTGGCTGGATGGGGGATTTAAATTAGGAGGTCTCCCGTTGGACACCTCAACCAATAAGACTCGATTCCAATCCGCACAATCCACAGAATCTTGCATACTGACGAATAAAACCTATTTAAATTACGAATCAGATGGTGAGTTTTCCTTGAAATTTTTAGGCACTAAAATGACAGATTTTGTGAGGGCGAAATGCCCTCAGTTAAAATTGTAAGTTGATCCTACTCTTTCAAAACAGGCATGATATCTAACTCCAGAACTTGGCCACCTCGAGAGACTTTAATCTTTGTTACGGCTCCAGGTTTTACGGCCTGCAAAGTGTAAACATAATCATATAAATTTTCAATTTTCGTTTTATCAAATTCAATAATGATATCGTTTTCTTTAAGACCCGCTTTTTCAGCTGGTGAATTCTTTGAAGCACCTGAAATGCGAACTCCTTTGACTCCCTCTTGGCTGTAGTCCGGAATAGTTCCTAAATAAATTCGAAATCCCCGTCCCTCAAGTCGTTGCCCAGAATTACCTTCTACTTTTTCATAATGAACAGCTGTACTGGAGACTGTCGCCACTTTTTCTAAATAGGTTCTTACAACATGAGCTGTTTTCTGCAAACCAGGATAATTTAAAGTCTCAGGAATATCACGTGGAGAGTGATATTCCGCATGAGCCCCCGTGAAAAAAGAGATCGATGGAATTTGAGCCAAGTAAAAAGTCATCGCATCGGTCGGCAAATAGGGATCGGAAGTCAGTGCTAAACTTTGACCAGTAATCAATCCGACTTCCTCGCTCAAACCATGCCATTCTTTCGCAGAACCCACGCCCTGAATCTGAAGTGTATCTCGAAGTCTTCCAATCATATCCAAATTAAAACTGGCTTCGAATCCCTTTGAAAACGGTGATTTTACCTTATCCCAATCTTTAACAAAGGCATTTGATCCCAAAACTCCAATTTCTTCACCTGACCAAATCGCAAAATAAAGTGGTTTCTTGAGTTTTTCTCTATTCTTTACGCTGGAAAAATGATGAGCCAACTCTAACACGCCCGCAACTCCAGAAGCATTATCATCTGCACCAAAGTGAATCTGACCTATTTCATTTGCCTTAGCCAAGGATGATCCCGTTTGCACTCCACGTCCTAAATGATCTCCATGACCACCAATAATAAGCGCTTTATTTTTCTGATATCGTTTCGGTTCCAATTTTGCGATCACATTTCGGCCTGTGGAACGCTTCGCCAATAAATCAACTTCTGCTGAAACATACTGAGAATTCAAAATAAATCCAGTGGCTTCAGGAGATTGAAGATAATGATCTTGAAGAGCTTTAAATGTTCTAAACTGCGAGTTTTGATCTGATTTTTTAAGTAATTCTAAAAAGACATCCTCTGAAATTTTTAAAACGGGTAACGTTGTATCTGATAAAGATCCCTCGAAGCGGACCGTCTTCAAACCTGAATTTGATATAAAGATAACACCTGCAGCGCCTTGATTTTTTGCAACAGTGATCTTGTGTTGTGGTCTTGAGAATGTCAGCAAATGAAGTCGCATTTCTTTTTGAACATGGTCAGGAGCCCCATCCAAAATAGCCACCCATTTACCCGTTACATCCAAACCTTTGTAAGAATCAACCGCCGGCAGTTTTTCAGTGGCTGATACTTTCACTCCAAAACCTGCAAAGGCCACTGGAGCCGCAGGGAATTTACCCGATTTTGAATACGACAGAACTTGGTAATCTGCTGATCGTGTGAGTTTTTTACTGACTCGTCCGCCAAGTTCTAATGTATTTTTATCGGTTGCTTCCACTGCTGATATAAATTCAAAAGTGTGAATAAAGTCTTTTCCAATAGCCGGCTTCAATCCCCAATCTTTGAATAACTGAGCTATGGTATTTGTATAAATAATCTCTTTGGCAGATCCTGTCGCTCGCCCCTCCATCGATTCATCAGCCAGATATTTAACGATGGCTTTGATATCATCTTGATTGATCGATTCACTTAACTTTAATGGATTTTGAGTCTCTTTCATTTTTAGAGCGGGCGGTAAATTCAAAGCCTTTCGAGCTTCATTATCATTCCAATCAGCTAAATAAATTTGGCTTTCACCTTTTTCATTTCGATGGGACCATGTTAACTTTTGACCATCTGGTGAAAAACTGGCTAATCCATCAAAACCATCCGAGAATGTAATTCGAACAGGTTTTTGCTTTCCTTCAGTATCAACAATAAAAAGCTCAAAATTAGCATAACCTAAAATAGATGACCCAAAAATAATATAATCACCTGATGGATGAAAATACGGAGCCCATGACATGGATCCCAATTGAGTGATCTGCTTTTGATTACTTCCATCCACATTCATCGTGTAGATTTCAGCCTTTGAGCCATCAGCACTAAATCGACGCCATGTGATCTTTTTACCATCGGCACTGAAAAAAGGTCCACCGTCATACCCAGAAGACGTTGTCAAACGCTTCACTTGAGAACCGTCGGCCTTCATTATATAAATATCCATTGCATAAGAGGGATCACGATCAAAGATTTTTTTCTCTTCATCACTTAATTTTTCAGTATATGCGGAACGATTGGAAGCAAAGGCAATCCACTGACCATCTGGAGAATACGAACCTTCGGCGTCATACCCTTTGGCGCGTGTTAACTGTTTGACCTTCTGACCATGAAGATCAGATTCAAAAATATCAAACTCTTCATCAAAACTCCAAGAGTAGCGTCCCTTGACAGGTTTTGCGCGCTCTTCATACTCAGCTTTAACTTTATCTTTTATCTTAGGATCAAGATGTGTCGATGACCACATGACTTTTTTTCCAGCGGGATGAATCCAACCACAGGTGGTTTTACCTTGCCCTGTTGAAACACGTTGAGTTTGGCCATTCTGTAAATCAACAATATACATCTGATAAAATGGATTTCCGAGTTCTCGCTCGGATTGAAAGATCATTTTTTGACCATCTTGACTGAAGTACCCTTCACCAGATCTGGGACCAACAAAGGTGATCTGTTTTGAATTCGTATAAAATGTATTCTGAGTGCTGACAATAGATGTTGGTATCAGATTTTTTTCAACTTGAGCTGTTGATTTTAAAGAAGACAAGATGACCACAAAAGAAATGCAGGCTATGACTAAAGAGTAGATTTTTTTCATGCCGGTATCAGAACAAACGAGGATATTGATGTCAATTGAAAGCTGCCGCTATTTATCTGTTTGCCAGGGGTGCCATTTTGAAAAAATGGCCTACTCAGAGCAGCTTGAAATTAAAAAAAATCACCTCGCTGAGCTATTCCAAAATCATCAACTCCAACCACCCCCTATTGCCATCAGAAGCCTTGGAGAAAACTATTTAAGACAGCGCTTTGACTTCACTATCCACAATGGACGAATGGGGCTCTATAGTGCCGACAGAGAGATTATCGATATTGAATCCTGCCAGCAAGTGGCTTCAGAGCTGCAAAAAGCTTTTAGTGATTTTAGATCCATTCCATTTCCTATCAAAAAAGGCTCCGTTCGCTTGCGTGTTGGTCCCAGTGGATTACGAGGCGTCTGGTTGGATTTTGCAAATACGGATATTAAAAACTTACTTGATGAAAAAAACACCTTAGAACGTCTTTGGAAGCTCGGCTTCCATATCGAAATTGGACAAAAAGGGAAAGTTCCCATTCCAGGAACAGAAAGCTATAAACTCTCAGCCCCACAACCCCACGTATGGTTTAAAACCCAAGACATCCCGTTGAAAAGTTTAATTTTAAATTTTACTCAACCCTCTTGGAACACAGCCGATGCATTAACTGAAATTATTTTAAAGTGGGTGAGCACTCTAGGAACTCAGCTGACTGTTGCTGAATTCGGTAGCGGCATTGGACAATTCACCCTGCCATTATTAGCAAGTGGCCACAATGTCGATTCGTTTGAATCACATATTTTAGCCACCGAGTTATTACGTCTCAATGCCACAGACTCTCAGTTGGATAAAAACTTGACGATTTATTGCGATGACTATCATAAAAAACCCCTGCCTTCTGATTTATTTTATGATGTGGCTGTCGTGAATCCACCACGTTCAGGCTTGCTTCAGTTTAGCGATCAACTGATCCGTGTTAAAACAAAAAATGTTATTTATATTTCGTGCTTTCCAGAAAGCCTTATTGAAGATCTTGAAAAATTATTGGCCAGTGGTTATCAAATAAAAGAAATCCAGATTGTGGATCAATTCCCTCAAACCAAACACTATGAAACATGTGTCCTACTCGAGCGAATAGATTTTTAGCCCTGAAATCTCACCTGCTAAATCACGCGAAAGAATCAGCGATATCAATGGCAACACCAGAACACCCGTCATCAAAATAAGCGTCGTTCGAACAATAACTTTAAAAACATAACTGAATTGAAAGCGCTGAAGTGGTTCACCCAAACGCAAGTCACAGGTCCATTCACCAACAGAAGCGCCAATAAAGGCTCGCATAAAAATCAAATAAGTCCATAAACTCAAAACAAATAAAATTCCCATTGAAAAAATAAAACTTTGATCTTTGAAAAACAGACTCAGCATCGATTGCGGAGAGGCCTTCATCATAAACGATGAGAGAACTAGAAAAAAACAAGACATGGATACCAAAATCAACCCGTCAATACCGGCCGAAAACCAAGTCCACAATGCCAGTTTTAAACCTGATCTTTTCTTGGATCCATTGTGAAAACTTGTCCCTTCCATGATATCAGATTCTAAAAAATCAAGTCTCTGGAATAGATTCTCCCGCACCACAGGACGCGGAGCCTTTGTTGGCTCACGCTCCGGATGTGGTAAAGGAATTTCAGAAGACTGTGGCGGTTGAAATGAATCCATGGATTACCTTTGTATTCCTGTTTTTGTATCTACCGTCGGAGCCTGCTCTGGACAATTAATTGGATTAGTCACCTTTGAACCATCCCAACATGTGAATTGCTGTGCCGGACATTTTGAAAGATCATCGACTTTGGTCACGTTATCCCAACATGTGTACAAGCTACCCGTTGTTGTTGAGCTCGTTCCACATGTGCAAGCGGCAACATTGGTAATTGTTTGCCCTGGTGGACAACTTGCACAACCACAAATCCCAGTAGACAGCATAGATTGCGGTGATACACAGGTTTGACCACAAGGTGGAGTCGTCCCATTCGGACATTTATCGCCTGCCGCGTTCAATTTTGGCATTTTAGGAGAGAATAACTTGTACATGGCCCAGATGGCGACACCAGCAAAAGCAAATGGTGCTACGACCTTAATGCCTTTCCACAGTTTTTCCCAAAAACTTGGTTCTTTTTTCTCTGGCATTTTTCTGCCATCAGAACATTGAGTATAGGCTGCACCTTCTACTCCAGTGATCAATTTACCTGGTTTTCCATTATCACAAAGCTCTGCCCCATCTGATGGTGCCTTTGTTGGAGGCTCTGCTGCAGGAGGTTCTGTCGCAACTGGTGGCTCTGGTGCTGGAGGTGCTTTACATTGATCACCTGGGCTAACACTGACTCCCGTGGCAGGTGCTGGACAAGCGCACTTCAATGTTGATCTATCAATTGTTGCCCCAGCTGGACATTTGTTTTGAAAAAACTCGGCCACGAATAAAAATCGCCGTTGCAATTGATCGCAGGCTTGCCAAAAATTCGTCTCGTGAGAATTGCGGCGATCTGAGCTGGCTTTACAGCTTGCTGTCGCATGCGCAATGTCAGAATCAAATTGATTTTTGATTTTGATGACTTCATCCAGCGTAGCATCATCAATGATTCCATTCGTATAAAGACTTTTTCCGCTGAATTTTAGCATTCCTTCTAGGAAACTCTCGGTCTGTGCAAAACTAGGTTCTTGCATTTTTTTGGTATCAGCTTCCAAATTCACATCAAGCATATTCTCAGGAGCATAACGACCTGATTTTTTATTAGGATCTTTTAAAAACTGAACCTCATTGCCTAAGTGATTATTTCCAGTTCCGTTAATCGTCTCACAAGGCCCATTAAAGTGAGTTGCAACTTGAAAACTGGCGCTGCGTCCGGGTGTTATACAAATGGGCTCTCCCCTCGGAGTACCAAAGACAATGGGATTACATGCTAATTTGCTCTCACCGCAGAAGGTATTGGCACGCTTTACGATATCAATCTCTCGATATTCCGCTTTGATATTTTTATGATCACAAACAGTGGAACTGTACGAGGTCACATAACCTGCAACTAAACAGTCATTTGATGAAACATCTTCTGCGGCAGCAAAAACTTTAGTGCCTCTTGCTCTTGTATCAACTCTTCGATCTGTTGCGGATTTCTCAGTCGGTTTCGCATCCACATTGGGAATTAAAAATTTTAAAATCCCTTCAAGCGCTGATGTTTTCTTTGGCTTTACTTTTTCTTTTTGAATTTCGGTTAATACTTTCTTCGCATCACTCCATAACAATCGCATATGAATCATGTACTGAGCACGCTCTTGCGGAGTCATGGCTTTCCAGAGGGCTTTGGTTATTTTTGGATAAGAGTTAAACACTTTCGAGGCCGCTACTGGTGGTTTAACTTCAGTTTGTTTACGCAGAACTTGGTCGCCGGCTATAATACGATCAAACATATCATTAAAATTAATCAGATCAATTTCAGTCAAGTTGGTATTTTGAAACTTAACATATTTATCTTTGTCTCCAAACCATTGAACATTTAAAAGTTGACCATTTTGAGTGATACGCACATTGGGAATTTCAATTCCATCTGTCCCTTTTACTGAGGTCACTTCAAACTTTGGCATCAAGACATTCTTATACCTAGTCATCACGGGTTCGATTTGTGATCGAATCCGCTGCGGATAAAGATGCTTTGTGTTTTGATAAAACTCACCCACGGTGATTTGCTTATGTAATCCCATCTGAACTAAAGCATTGACCACTTGCTGTTTTGATATTTTTTCAGCTTCGCGGCCCATCGCAACGGGGGACATAACCAAAGTAAATAGCGACAGACACGCCGCTATCCAATTCATTTTAAGTTTTAAATTCCACAATCCCATAAATACCTCATTCAATAACTTCATTATTGGTTCACTTCTGTTGGAGCACCACCACTGCAATTTCCGGACGGACAATTGTCTCCACTGCCGCCTTCACTTGGTGCTGGGCAGCCAGCAAGAGGCTCGTAAGATCCATTAGTGCATTTCGGACACTGTGATAAATTGTTGTTAGGTGCTGCATTTCCATTTGGACAAATCACAGGCTGAACAACATTCGTGCATTGGCAAGTCGATTGATTGTAAATTTGTTGTCCTGGAGTACACGAATTTGAAACCGGACACGCACAGGCTGGATATTTTCCAACTTTAGGTGGTCGGCAACGCTTTACAGGAGGTTTAGGACTGCACGTGCATGACACTGGATTCAAAGTTGATCCTGATTTGCAACTGATTTTACAAATCGGTGGGCTCGGAGGTACCACGACTGGAGGCTGTTTTGGTTTTTTGTTTTTATGAAAAAGAGCCACCAGTGCTAAAATTCCTAAACCCCCGAGAAGCCATTTCCATAAATCACTTTTCTCACAAAGACGTTCGACATCTTCAGGTTTCGTTGACTGGGGAAGCATTTTTCCTTCACCCTTAACACACTGACATTGAACGCCATCGCCATCTTGAATTATATTTGTTCCCGATGGACATGATTTATCAATGACTGGTGCTGGAGATTCTTTTTCAACAGCCACCGCTGGTGGTACAACTGCAGCGTTCGATTTACACTGTCCGCCAAAATCTGCCGTCGATCCATCGGCATTACATTTACAAAGGCCTTTGCCTTTAGGATCAGTCAATTGCCGTTTATTCAATTCTGTTTTTGTCAGGCTCTTACCCTCAGTATCCGTCGCAATCACACCCGATTGCACCATAGATTCATCTTTAGCATAAGCTCCAATATATGTGGAATCGCTTGGACATGCTTTTGAGCGAATTTCAGAAATAAATTTTTCTGTAAATAACCAACGTCGATGAAGTTGATCACAGGCTGGTTTTTGCTTTGTATCCACATGCAATTTTTCAATATTTTCACGACATGCAGCAATTGCGCGATTAGTTTCTTGTTCATAGACACTTTGAATCTGAACAAGTTCTTTATCTAAATCTTCGTCCCAAACGCCTTTTGTAAAAATATCAAATAGTTTTTTATTACGTCCGTTATCACTTTGTTTGAGCATGCCTTCAATAAAATCTTTGGTGTACTGAAACTCAGACAATTTCTGATCGTCTTCAATTATTTTCTGCCGGGCTGAATCCGGCATGACGTTTTCATAATTTTTAGAATTGAACTCCATCACCATTTTTGCAGATGATAATGGACTAGCTAGATCGCAGAGGCCATTTCGTGTGGTGGCATCCTGGAACTCGGTTTTAATTTGATCAATACAAAGGGGTTCTCCTTTGGGAAAACTGTATTGCATCGGATTACAGGCCCGCGCAGTGCTTCCATGGGTTTTAATACAGGTATTATTGGCTTCGCGCACGTAGCTTGGAGCATTGGTTCCTTCATATAATCCAAGAGCCGTATCCAATGAACAAACCTTTCGCCCCGAACCGTGAACATTGCTACCAACACCCTCTGCACCAACATAGCCCGCAACAATACAGGCTTTGGCAGATTCTGGAATATTAACCGTTTTTCCACTTCGAGTTGTCACCGTTGTGTTTTTTGACTTGATGGCTGTTCGTTCTAATTTTTTTGCATTGACGACTGGCTTCTGCGCGTAAGCTTCAGCACCCATTAAAAGCTCTAAAAAAGTCTTTGCTGCTTTTTGAGGTTCTAGATGTTTAGTCACTTCAAGCGCCGACATGTACATCAACCGCATTTTAACGATGTAACTGGCCCGCTGCTGAAGTGTCATCGATTTCCATAAATAAGGCGTCACCCGCGGAAAACCCTCAAAACGTCCCAAATCCGCTGTCATTTTTTTCTGATTCGGAGTCATATTTTTAGAAGTCGGTTTTCCGTTGGCTTGACTTTGTAACGAATCAAATTCTTTCTTCAAACGAATATCATTGGCTGTGACTCGCGCAAACAAATCGCTGGGTCGTTCAAGATCAGCCATTGATAAAACAGCATTATTTAGTTTAGCCCATTTGTCCTTTTCGCCGTAAAACTGAATCGTTTGAATTTTTCCATTCTGGGATAACTGCAACATGGGAACTTCAGTCCCATTTGTTGTCTTTGATGAAGACACTGTCATCTGCGGCATTTCTAAGTTCTTATTTTGCTGAACAAAGGCTTCAATTTCTTTGTACATATAACCTGGATAATAGGCCTTGGACTTGTTCCAAAACTCTCCGAGAGTTGTCTTTTTATTCAAACCAAATTCATTAATATACTGCTGTAGTTGTTGTTTTGATAAGTTCTCAGCCTCGTAACCGAAGGCTACCGGCGAAATTGTCATCGTCAACCAGGACAGATGGACAGTCATCCATTTTATGAGCTTCAATACTCTCATCAGAACCCCTTTTGCTTCGGGCATTTCACTTCATTTATCTCAAAACACATCACTTTTAAATATCGGCGTATCATATTAAGAGCTTAAGTGAATTACCCTAAATCATTATGTAACGTTTAAATTTGAGACATTATTCCGACTGACCCCGGCTTTTGAGCCAACGACCAAGATCTTGTCTAAATTGTCCATCCAATTCTTCGAACTCGACCCGAGCCCCAGAATCCAGATTTTCAACAACTTTTGCTTTAACCTCGATAGGTGAAATTTCAGGAAACTTAAGAACAACAATTTCATTTTTTCGAAAACTTCCGGGCTGTTCAAATGAAATCCGAGAACCTGTTTTAGAAAGCGATTCGGTGATCGCTTTTTGTCCCGCACAAACAACAGATGTTCGAATATCGACTCGCCGAGTGTTGGTCAGCCAACTGGCTCTTCGATCCAAATAAGGGAATCTAAAATAAAATGAAATCACCAACACACTGACTGTGCAAATAATGGCCAAGAGCGAAAATATTTTGAAAAAAACAGGATCTATGGAATTCGTATCCACATGATACAAGCGATAAGCATTGATACATAGAATAAGAATCAAAGTAAAAATGGCAACAGACCAAGATAGTTTATGCGGACGAAACAATAAAATTCCAGTCAGAAACAGAAGGCCCAACCAAATCCAATCCATGGCGGGAATGGTTTGCAAAAAAGGACCAAAAACGCCGGAGTCATACCAATTTTCAACACCGGAACCCGCAAAACTTATAAATACATTTCCTATCGGTGCGAGCAAAAAAAGAATTGCTAAAAAATAAACGCCGAAGGGTTTCTTTAAAACTGACATACTCATGTTGTGCCCCCAATGCTATTATCTTAAGGGAGAACATGTTATTTAACCACTGACCTATAGACAATGGTCTAGCTTGGCAAAGATGCCTGAATTTCGGGAGTTTGGACGGCAATAGCCTCTGTAATTCCAGACAAGAATCCAAGAGCTAGGCCAATCAGGATAAAAAGTAAGGTGCTGATCTTCATAGTGGTGGTTTTTATATCACAAATCACTGTAAGGCCTTGAATGAATTGCAAAATCCCGGCATTTTACGATCAAACTCATCAGCAATCCTTGAAAAAATTGCTGAACTGTCTAATTCTTGTACCGTTAAATTTACGAAAGGCCTCCTTAAGTGAACGATCGAGTTATTCAAACCTCTCGGCTTTATCAAATCATGGATCTTGAAACCTATGTGCTCCTGGCGATTTTTGGCCTCACCGCCTATCTGGTCTATCGTTTTTTTCTTTTTCGAGTTTCTGAGGAAAGACATCGAAACCTAAAAACTCATTTTAAAAGTCTAACAAATTATTTTTTAATTTTTACAGCGTCTTACGGAATTTTCTATATAGCCCAGGAAACAGCTTCCGAGTTTGATCTTGTTCGTCGACTTGTTCCTTATTTAGCCACCCTTTGCTTTTTCTCAGGTGCGATATTTTTTGTTAAATGCAGCCGCTTGGTTGTGCTGCAGTACTTATTTTTGGGATCCATGCGCGCTGGCGTTCCTCTTCTTTTAGTGAATATTTTTTCACTCGTGCTTTCAATTCTAATCGGCTTTTGGACTGTGAATACAATCTTAGGAGTTCAGTTAGCACCATTGCTTGCAACATCCGCTGCATTTTCAATTATTCTTGGATTAGCACTGCAAGATACCCTCGGAAACTTATTTGCTGGAATTTCGCTTCAGATCGACAAAACTTTTGAAATCGGAGATTGGTTAGAAATTATGAACGGGTCTACAAAAACCGTTGGCCAAGTCAAAGAGCTCTCGTGGCGCTCGACATTGCTTATTGGTTTTTCAGATGAAATGATCACTCTTCCTAATAAAATAGTGGCACAATGCCAAGTCAGCAATTTTTCACCAGAGAATCAACCCATCCTGCGCAGTCAAATTTTCAAGTTCCCATTTGGTACAGATTACCACCAAGCCACCGAAGCCCTAGAACAAGCTGCCAGTCAAATTTCTGAAGTTCGCGCCGTTCCTGCACCGCTGGCATTTGTTCAAGAAATGAATGACTATGGCGTCACCATCAAACTCATTTATTTTATCGACAACTACGGACGCCAGTATCTTGTAGGTGACAAAGTCGCTCAGTGCGCTCTTGAGTTGCTCAAGCAACAAAATATTCCTTTCTTCCGACCCACGATCAATATTCAACAACTCACTTAGGATTCCACGATGCTAGAAACTTCAAAAATAACTCCGGTTAACCGGGAACATCCCTTGGCCGTCCAAATCAGACGTCAAATAACAAAAGCACTCAGCGATTTCAATATGATCAAAGAAGGAGATCGTTTGCTAATTTGTGTCTCTGGCGGTAAAGACTCCTCCATCCTGACAATCCTCATGGATGAAATTCGAAAACGAGCCCCAATGAATTTTACATTTGAGGCGCTTTTGTTGGATCAGAAGCAACCTGGCTTTTCAGCGGAAAAATTCAAATCCTGGATGGCCATTGAAAATATCAAGCTCCACACTCACGAGCGAGACACCTATTCCATTGTGACAGATAAAATCAAAGATGGCGTTTTTTGCTCGCTCTGTTCTAAGTTACGCCGAGCTATTCTTTATGACTTTGCTTTTGATCACCATTTCACAAAAATGGCCCTTGGCCACCATCGTGATGATGTGATTGAAACCTCGATGCTCAATCTATTCTACACGGGTCAACTCTCAACAATGCCCGCAAAACTCAGATCTGACGATGGGCGAAATGTGATTGTACGTCCGTTGATTTATGTACCCGAAAAAGAATTGATGGAGTTGGCTGAAATTTGGAATTTTCCAATTATTCCGTGCAATCTTTGTGGATCTCAAGAGGGACTTAAACGAAAGCGCATGAAGCGCCTTATCTCTGACTTAGAAAAAGAAATTCCTCATCTTGGAGCGTCGTATATGACTGCTCTCGAGAATGTCAAACCCAGCCATCTTTTGGATCAAAAACTTTTTAACTTCAAGGATATTTAAATATCATGTTGAACCAACAGTTTCAGGAACTTAAAAATACATCGATGCGATTTCGAACGGAAACAGCTTCTCAGCGTATTCAAAAACTGATTCGCATTAAAAAATGGGTGCTTTTGCATGAACCAGAAATCTTAGCGGCTCTGAAAAAGGATTTTGCAAAACCTGAATTTGAAACCACACTGACTGAAATCATGCCCGTTATCGACGAAATCAATACGGTGATCAAAAATCTCTCCACGTGGATGCGCAGTCAACACGTTCCAACTCCGTTAACTCTTCTTGGACATACAAGCTGCATTCGTTATGAAAATAAAGGTGTGGTCCTTATTATCTCGCCTTGGAATTATCCCTTTCAACTTGCAATTACCCCCTTGATAACCGCTTTGGCTGCTGGCAATACTGTTGTTCTCAAGCCCTCTGAGTTAACAGGCTCGACATCAAATCTTATGTTGCAACTTGCACAAGATTGTTTTTCTGCGGACGAAGTTTTAGTCGTACAGGGTGGTAAAGAAATCACTGAACACCTGCTTCAATTGGCTTTTGATCATGTTTTTTTCACAGGGTCCACCGCTGTTGGTCGAATCATTGCAAAATCTTGCGCAGAAAAATTAATCCCAACAACTCTTGAGCTTGGAGGGAAATCTCCAACTGTTATCGATACCACTGCAAATCTGAGCGATGCCGCAGAAAAAATCTTCTGGGGGAAGTTTTTAAATCGCGGACAGACTTGCGTTGCACCCGATTATGTCATCGTTCATGAATCCATTCATGATGAGTTTGTTTCTAAACTAAAGGCTCTTTCCAAAAAACACACTCTGGATATCCAAGGTCAAATCATCTCTGATCACCATCAAAATCGCTTAAACAGACTAGCGCTTGCTCAAGATTCCATTAACTTCAATCAGACAGCCGTTGAAGTGATTTGCACTGCAGATCTGAATCACCCTGCGATGATCGATGAAATTTTTGGGCCACTTTTACCTCTTCTAAAATATCAAACATTTAGTGATCTTGAAAAGATCATCAGCCATTATGAAAAACCCTTGGCTCTTTATGTTTTTTCGAAAGATAAAAAGTTTATTTCCAAAGTCCTCAATCGATTCCCATCCGGAGGAGTTGGAATCAATTCGATTATTGTTCACTTAGGGAATCATTTTTTACCCTTTGGAGGCCTTGGGTCCAGTGGCATGGGACGCTATCATGGATATCATGGGTTTCTCGAATTAAGCCATCAACGCGCTACGATTGAACAGCGCTATTTTAAATTCCTGGGAAGATTGATGTATCCACCTTATTCCCCATTAAAAAAATCACTACTACAGTGCATTCGTTTCTTATTTTTCTAGAATTCCTCGGATCGCATTCAACACGGCCATGTCGACTCGATTTGCATAAATTTTTTCCATGTAATTTACGGCATTTATACCATTCATGCCCTTGCCCTCTTCACTTGTCAGTGTAAGCTCCATAAAAATATTCACAGCTTGCAGAATTTTTGAAAGAGGATGCAATTCATTTCTTTTTTTATTAAAAGGATACCCTTGGCCCGCCATATCCTCATGGTGCTCAAACACCAAATGGGCCACATCTTCAGAAACTCCCGAAATCTTCATTAGAATCTCTTGCCCACGGACCACATGGCTTTCAAAAATCCGACGTTCTTCCTTATTCAGCAAGTGCCGAGGCTTTTCTAAGATCGTTCGATCGATTTCTTTCTTGCCAATATCGTGATAAAGTCCCGCCGTCATTAATTTAAAAAGCACAGAGTTGGATTCAAAGAACATTTTTTTCGCGACCATAACCGAGTAGAGCGCGACTCCAAGCGAATGAGCATAAACATGATCTGAATGGGTATTCAATAAGGTCAACAGATTCACATGCTCATCGGATTCTGAAATCACATCGATTGATAAATTCAAAAAAGTTTGTGCATCATCAAAGCTATGCTTATCAACACCAACGACAAAAACTTTTTCGAGCAAAACCTCGCCCGTGTATTTTATAAAATTAATTTTTTTCTCTGTTGAGACGTCTGATCTGTCTTTTATAATTTTTGTGACATTCATATTGAAATCGACAAGTTTGGCAAAGTCTTCTTTCAAGATATGCAAATGTTTAATACCTTTTTCTTTATAATACTTGACTCGATCCGTTGGAATTTCTTCACCCTTATTAGCCAATTTTACACTTTTATTTTCCGACAACTTAATATAAACATCATAATCAATCCGCGGTCGGGCGACAAATTCATCAATCGAAACCTTGCAAAACTCTAATTTTTCTTTCACCGGAGCTGGGGCCCCTGATTGAATATCCAGTATGCCATCAATGACCGCTATCAACTCTGCGTTCTTAAAAGGTTTAGCAATAAATCCCGTTGCTCCCAACTCAAAAGCTGTTTTTGTTTCAAGCACCATTGAAAAACCTGTCATGATGATAAACGGCACAGGTTTGTTCTTTTTAGACCACTCTAAAAGCTCCAGTCCTGTCAACATGGGCATTTGAATATCGGATAAAACCAAATCAAACTCGCGAAGGGTTAATAATTCAATCGCAACTTTTCCATTAGGTGCTTCCTGAATATCATACTTTTTTTTGAGAACATCGCAGATGGCTTCGCGAAAAAACTGATCGTCTTCTACAACCAATATCTTTTTTTTATCCAAACAATTCTCCCATTGTTTTGCATAGTATACCGTCTTTAATTATCAAGAATTCATCAAAATAACACAAGGTTTTTGAAATATTTTTTTATTTGCGCCCCTTTAGTTTACACCTCTATGAACCGATAAATTTCGAATGGCGAATAACACTTTAGCTGAACTCATGAAGTCACTTCATCTGACTGATGAAAAAACACCTAGTCTGGATTCCTGGAAGACTTTTTTGTCTCAGATCAATTCACATTTTGAAGATGTTTCCACTCAACAACAAGAATTGATCAAGAATCATGATAAAGCAAAGAGGTATGCGTTGCAAAACTCAAAGACCTCGACCTTGGGTGAGCTTATTGGCGGGATCACCCATGAAATCAATAATCCACTGGCAGTGATTCAACTGCGTGCCGATCAACTTCTCGAGAATGCCGAAGCCGGTGATTTCGATAGAGAAGTCTTTGTGAAGTCTCTGAAAAGCATTGATGTGACTGTAAAAAAAATTTCTAGCATCATCAATGGACTCCGCTCTTTCCTTAAAGGCGGTGCTCATGAACCTATTGGCTCACACTCCATCAAAAAAATTGCCGAAAGCACTATCGCTTTATGCGGACACAAATTTCAAAGTCATGGGGTCAAACTAGAACTGATGTGTCTCGAAGATGTCGAATTTGATTGTCGGCCAAATGAGATATCGCAACTTTTAATCCATCTTTTTAATAATGCCTACGATGCTGTTGTTGATCTGGATGAGAAATGGGTTCATCTTGAAATCATACGATCAGAAAATCACTTTACAATCGAAGTTACCGATAGCGGCGCAGGAATCCCCCCACAGATTCAAAAGCAAATGCTTCAGCCATTTTTCACCACCAAAGAAGCACTAAATAAGGCTGGCGTAGGTCTTGGAATTGTTCAGTCGCTTGTCGAGTCTCATGGTGGAAAGTTTGCTTATGACAATAACTCGGCTCATACAAAATTTTTAGTTCATTTTCCGTACTCTCAAGGTTTGACTCACTATATTGCCAGTTAGAATTTCTCTGACCGATTTTTTTTAATCTCACCGTGATGCTTTTTGTCTTTAAGACGATTTCGGATAGCACTTTTTTTCGGTTTTGTAGCTATCCGCTTTTTAGGATCAACCAGAGCCTGCGCAACCATCTCACAGAGCAACCGATACGCACGGTCTTTATTGCTTTTCTGATCCCGCTGGTCTTCTATCCGTATCAAAATTTCATCACCCTGAACAAGGCGACTCTGCAAACGCTTTAAAAGTTTACTTTTTTGAATATCAGTTAAACTGGATCCAGAAATAGAATAACGTATTTGTACCGCTGAATTGGTGCGATTCACATGCTGTCCGCCCGCTCCAGAGGACCTGGTTGCAGTCCACTCTATTTCGGTCCAAGGAATCACAATTTTAGCTTTCACATTTTAATGCTGATGGAATTCAATAAAAAACACAAGAACAGATAATATGATCAAGCTGATTCCCGTGACCAGTTTTTCATTGTCCTCGAGCCACCCCATCTTAAATCGAGCCAAGCCCTTCATCGAGATCCATGTTAAAAGTAACATCGTGGTCAAAGTTCCAATAGCCAATATCAAGCTTAGAATCACAAAACCTGGCCAACTATGCTGAATCGCTGAAAGATAAATCGGTAAAAAACTTTCACACGGCGAAAATGTCAGAAGTGTCAATAGACTCAAAATAGCCCAACCATCTTGTCCAGTCTTTTGAATATCTTCAAAATGATTATGATCATGAGTGTGTTCACAGTGTGAATGTTTATTTCCACGAATATACTGGAAAATCTGAAAACATCCGTAAATACCAATGGATGAGCAGGCAATTAAAATAAAGTACTTATGATATTTATTTAAAAACCCCAGCCCCAGAGCAAAAATAATGGCTCCTAAGAGTGTCGTCATAATGACATGCCCCAGGCCTGCAATCAGAAGGACCGATTGCGTCTTCTGCCAGCTCCACTTTTGAGCTCGAGACGCAATGACAAACGGCAGCCAATGCGTCGGTATTGCCGCGTGAATAACCGCAATCATGATACCGGCAAGGGCAATAGGTAAAATACTAGAATTCATTTAAAGAACATTTAAACAATCCCAAGGACAAAGGCAAGAAAGCTTGAACCAACAGAAAAAACCTGTTAGTTATTACAAACAATCTATTGCGATCTTAGCTCAGTTGGTAGAGTACTTGCATGACATGCAAGGTGTCACAGGTTCGAGTCCTGTAGGTCGCACCAATTTCCAATTCGTCTTGTATTCTCTACCTTATTCATTTTTAAAACTGATATATCAGACCTAATCCCAGCCTTAGTATTTGGTCTGAGATTTCCTAACAGTTCCCAAATTTATCTATCTTTTTAAGCATTATTCTGGTTTTATAGGGCCTCAATAGTCCGTTCTGTCAGGTTCTAAAGGTTCTCTTTGGTCTTCGCGAATGGCCCCCAAGCTTTCACAGGAGGCACAAATGGGAAAAAAAATATATGTAGGAAATCTTTCTTACTCAGTCGACTCAACAGCATTACAAGATATGTTTTCTGAGTTCGGCGCTGTCGAATCAGCTAACGTTATCATGGATCGCGATTCTGGTCGCAGCAAAGGTTTTGGATTCGTAGAAATGGGATCTGAAGAAGCCGCTCAAACTGCAATCCAAAAATTAAACGGACAAGAAATGTCAGGACGCGCATTAAACGTTTCTGAAGCTAAACCTCAAGAGCCTCGCTCTGGTGGCGGCGGACGTGGCGGCGGACGCTCTGGTGGCGGCGGATTCTCTAAGCGTTACTAAGCTTTAGGAATTTAAATTTTCTATTTTCAAAGAGCCACTGGAAACAGTGGCTCTTTTTTATTCAGCGATTGGTTGAAAATTTTTACGAAAACAATCCGACCACTGGTAATAGATTTCTTCCAGAGTTGCTGATACCTGATATTCTGACATGGAGTCCATTTTTAGATTTTGAATTCCGCACGAGCGGATCATTTGAAATAAACTCAAATCGTTGCGGATATTCAGACTGACCCCATGAGTGGTAATCCCTTCGCGAATATGTATTCCACAAAAAGCAATTTTTCCTTTTTCAGTATATAGACCAGCACCATTCAAATCGATTCGGGAATGAATCTTGTATTTTTCAAGAAGATTTTGAGTGGTCGTGAGCAACAAAAAAACGTAATCTCGAACACCCAATTTTAAAAACCGCAGATTCATAATCGGATAAATAACCAACTGACCTTCAGAGTGGATGGTGGCCAACCCCCCTCGAGTCGAGCGCACAATAGGAATATTTCTGGTGTTTTGACTCATCAGTATTTCGGTCATCTCATCAGCACGGTGTCCTAAGGTGATCACCGCAGGATGCTGTAATCCCACAACTGAAATCTGATTTCGATCCCTGGCCAAGTTCCCCAAGTCCATCTGCACATTCAAGGCCTTCATGTAATCCATAAGACCTAAATAAGAAGATTCAAACTCAAGTTGTTTTGACGTTGTCAGAGATATATTAGTGATAAAGTTCGACGCGGTCATTTTCTTTAAATCCTGCACCCGAATGAATTACACCAACAGCGCCATCTTGTCCAAAGTAACTTACTACTTCAATTGTGCCTTTTGTATTTCCGGATACCTTACCAATATGATAACCGATCTCGGGATCATAAACTTCACTTCCATCTTCCACCACTTTCAGAATGTCACCAATTTGAACACCTGATATTCGCCCCACATTTAAATAGATTTTTTCGCCCTTAAGAGCAGCAATTCGACCTTCCCAAGTTATTACATTCAAGACATCTTCAACTTGAGGAGTAAAATCTAAAAACGCATCTTTAATCAGTATTGTCACCAGTTCAGGATTCTTTGCGAAAAACAAATCAGAAGAAACTCTTTCAGCAACGCGAGTGCTTTCGTCTTCAATAGTGACTGTCTTGACTGTATTGAAAACTTCTTTCCCGGAACGGATATTCATCAATCGCATACGAACAACAGCTTCAAACGTGGTCTTGAGGCTGCGCACAAGTCCAATGGTATCGGCTTGTTTCTTAACTCTGAGATCAATAATTTTTCCTTCTAAAAGTGCGCTGACTCCCGCATTTTGCGAATCTTTTGCCAAGCGATTGAGATCGTATTCTCCATTGCTATAGTACTTTGAAACATCCACTTTGAGTTGGCTTGAATCAAGTGCCAACAGCTCGTCCGATTTATTAAGACTATCCATAAAAGCTTCGCGAGATTTCAAACGAACAGTCTCTGGGCGGTCGGCACCTGCATCAATAAATGGTAAAATAATGACTCGCTTTTTGGGATTTTTATCTTCGAGACGCGCTTTGAAATCAATATCTTTAATTTGACGTTTCAATGATGTGGCTGGAACTTCAGTCGTTGTTTCTACCGGAGATTTTTCAGTCGATTTTATTTGATTCCCAGCACATCCCAAAAACAAACACATCACAAGCCCTTGAAAAGCCCTTATTGGTTTCATAGAAAACTCCCTCTTGTCATCGTTTGAGTCTAAACTACTTTTACACTTCAATAAAGTCGGTGCGACCAAAAAGCTGCCTAGCTCCTTCAAAAAACTGGTCCGATATTTCGATTTGATGGGGATTTTCTGCAAAAATCTCAATATCCTGACCATCAATGTTCATAACTAGACGAACGTTTGTGTTTCCTTTGCATTCTAAAAGTAATGAATCTAGTTTTGAATAGTCGTCCATTTCAAGCTTATCAAGCCTAACTGAAATTCGTTTTGTCTTTTTAAGAACATCTTCAAATAAAGCAAAACTATCTGCCATGATTTTAGCATTTCCGTTCTCCACTTCGAGCGCCCCACCAATCAACAGTGGTTTCTCTTCTTTGAGGAGGTCTTGGTATTTTGAAAATGTATCTGGAAAAATTACCAATTCAACAGCTCCCGTCAAATCTTCTACTTTGGCAAAAGCCATGCGAGTGCCTTTTTTTGTGATCAACTCTTTATAATCCGTGATTAAACCGGCCACAATAACTCGTCGTTGATTCTTCTTTTCACCCCATTTTGGTTTTGGAGCTTCCGCTATTTTTTGCAATTCTTCAGGCGAAATCAATGTCGCCAATTCAGAAACAGTGCATGTCGCCCAAATTTTTGCGAAATTTTCAAAACCCCGCAATGGATGATCGCTCAGATAGAAGCCTAAAATTTCTTTCTCAAAAGATAAGGATTGAACACGACTCCAGCTCTTCACCTGTGGGAGCAAAACAATTTTCTCTTCAGGAGAGCTCAATTCAAAAAGCGACACTTGTCCGGACTCTTGATCTTTTTGATGTTCAACGGCTCGATCTAAAAACAAAGAATAGCCTGACATCAACTGAGCCCGATGATATCCAAAGCGATCAAATGCCCCGGCCTTGATTAATCCCTCGATGACTTTTTTATTCACCCGTCGTAAATCCACGCGATTGAAGAAATCTTCAAGGGAAGCAAACTTATTATCCGGACACTGCTGACGAGCCTCAATAATTGCTTCCACTGCGGATTGTCCAACACCCTTGATTGCACCCAGTCCAAAATAGATTTCATCTTGATTGACCGAGAATAAGTAATCTGAATAATTCACATCCGGAGAATGAACTTTCAAACCTCGTTTTTGTGCATCTTTCACATACTTAACGACTTTATCAGTATCACCAACCTCTGTTGATAACAGGGCCGCAAAAAATTCTGCAGGATAGTAATGCTTAATCCAAGCCGTCTGTGCCGTAATAACCGAATAAGCTGCCGCGTGGGATTTGTTAAATCCATAGTCAGCAAACTTAAACATCAATTCAAAAAGTTCTTCCGATTTTTTCTTATCATGACCTCGTTCACTGGCACCCTTTAAGAAGCGCTCGCGGTGTTGATCCATCTCGGCTTTGATTTTCTTACCCATCGCCCGGCGAAGCATATCGGCTTCGCCTAAACTGTACCCTGCAATGATCGAAGCAATACCCATCACTTGTTCTTGATAAACCATGATTCCATAGGTTTCTTCTAAAACTTGTTTTGATTCAGGCAGAAGATACTCAACAGTGCTTTCGCCATGTTTACGCTTTGCAAACTCGGGAATATTGGCCATAGGACCCGGTCGATAAAGTGATGTGATTGCCGTGATATCACCAAATTTTGAAGGCTTAATCTTGCGAGTGGCATCAGAAATACCTTCACCCTCAAACTGAAATACACCCGCTGTATCTCCACGGGACAAGAGCTCATAAATTTTAGAATCATCAATCGAGATATCGTTCTCTTTAATTTTAATTCCTCGATTTTTTTCAACAAGTTTCAGCGCATAGTGAATATGTGTGAGTGTTTTTAATCCCAAAAAGTCAAACTTGATCAAACCAATTTTCTCGGCGTGCTTCATGTCGTATTGAACAACATTTTCTTCTTCGGCACCTTTGTACATCGGAGCATGCTTCACCAAACTGCCATCAGCAATAATAACACCTGCTGCATGAATGCCGGCATGACGGACCAAGCCTTCCACTTTCAGGGCTAAATCCATCAATGTCCCAACCGTGGGATTGGATTCCATCATTTCACGGATGCGAGGCTCCATCTCCAAAGATTCGGTCAGTGTCACACCCAATTTATCAGGGATCAGTTTTGAAACCACATCCACTTCGCCAAACGTCAGTCCCAATACTCGGCCGACATCTTTAATGGCTGCACGAGACTGCAGCTTTCCATATGTGATAATCTGCGAAACAGATTCGGAACCATACTTTTCAGTCACGTACTGAATCACTTCTTGACGGCGTTCTTGACAAAAATCGATATCAAAATCGGGCATAGAAATACGTTCTGGATTCAAGAACCGTTCAAATAATAAAAAATGAGGGATGGGATCTAAATCTGTGATTCGTAAGCTGTAAGCCACGATGGATCCCGCTCCAGATCCCCGCCCAGGGCCAACTGGAATATCGCGATTTTTGGCCCAGTTAATAAAATCCTGGACAATTAAAAAGTATCCGTTGAACCCCATACGATCGATGACAGATAATTCATAATCCAAACGTTTTTGATACTCCGCCTTGCGCTCATCACTGAGGACGTTATTTTTCTTTGCCATTTCAGCAAATCGGTCATTCAAGCCAATTTCACTGCGATACTTGATTTCTTCTTTTACCGTTCGCCCTTCAGTCGTTGGAAAACTCGGTAAATGATAAATTGCTTTTCCATTAGCATCTTTGAGCTTGAACTTAACATCACAACGTTCAGCAATAACTAACGTATTTTCTATAGCTTGAGGCGAGTTCTTAAAAAGTGTCTGCATTTTTTCAGAAGACTTAAAATAAAAATCAGAGCTTCCCAAGGTGTAGCGAGAATCATCGGACAATGTCTTATTCGATCCGATACAAACCAAAACTTCCTGAGCTATCTGATCATCTTGGGTCAGATAGTGGACATCATTGGTTGCAACAACCTCTGTTTTGGTTATTTGAGCCGCTTCCAATAAAAATTCATTGATGGCTTTCCACTCGGGCCGAGTGGCACACATTTCGAGGTAAAGGCGATCTTGAAAAATTTCTTTTAATTGACGAATTTTATTAAGCGCAGCATCCGATCCTTCTTTTAAATAAGTATCAACAATTTCGCCTCGGAATCCTCCAGTTAAACAAATTAAATTTGAATTATTCTTACGAATAGACTCATAATCAATTCGAGGTTTCCAATAAAAACCCTCTTGATATCCGATCGTGCTCAGTTGACACAAATTCTGATACCCTTCGAAATTTTGCGCTAAAAAAACCAATCGCTTTGGCCCCAATGCCACTTCGGCATAACGCTGGTTAGGATCTTGTTTTTTCTCTAGACGAGACCCAGGTGCGATATAGGCGTCCAAGCCAATGATTGGTTTAACTCCTTGATCTAAACACGCAAAGTAAAATTCAATAGCCCCAAACATGTTCCCATTATCTGTCAATGCAACAGCTGGCATTTTAAATTCAGCCGCTTTCTTGGCAATCCCCTTTAAACGGCAAGCAGCCTCGAGCAGAGAGTATTCAGAATGGACATGCAGATGGACAAAACTCATAAATTTATTATTCCCATTCAATCGTTGCCGGAGGCTTACTGGTGATATCATAAACTATTCGATTGATACCACGAACCTGATTGGTGATTTTATTTGAAATCATTTTTAGAAATTGAGGCTCAAAATTATACCAATCCGCAGTCATACCATCCACGGAGGTCACAGCTCGGAGAGAAAGCACAAACTCGTAAGTCCTCGCGTCACCCTGAACTCCCACTGTTTGAATGGGCAACAGCACACAAAAAGCCTGCCAGATTTTGTGATAAATATTCTCATCACGCAAAGCCTGAATAAATAAGGCATCCGCTTTTTTTAAGATATCTAATTTCTCTCGGGTGATATCGCCAATAATTCGAATCGCGAGACCTGGTCCTGGAAACGGATGCCGATCGATGATCGTTTTTTCTAAACCAAGAGCCGTTCCTAATTTTCGGACTTCATCTTTAAATAAATTTCGCACAGGCTCGACCAAGCTGAGTTTCATTTTCTCTGGCAAACCACCGACGTTATGATGTGATTTGATCGTGACACTGCCACCTATCGAGGAAATGCTTTCAATCACATCTGGATACAAAGTTCCCTGAGCCAAATACTTAATCTCATCCCTAAATGGAAGCAACTCTGTATTCAGGGTTTGCTCAAAGACCTCAATAAAAAGCTTACCAATAATTTTACGCTTCTTTTCGGGATCTGAAACTCCAGCCAACTCCTGAAGAAATTGTTTTTCAGCATCAACCCCAATAACATTCAATCCAATTTTTTTATAGGCCTCTAATACTGTTTCAAACTCGCTAGCTCGAAGCAAACCATTGTTAATAAATACACAATGCACCCGCGCAGCTCCCAAAGTTTTCGTCAATAGTGTCGCAACAACAGAAGAGTCAACTCCCCCACTGAGTGCACACAGCACATGGCTGTTTGTTTCAACACGATCCAGAATATGTTTTTTAGCCGCAGTGACAATTTCATCATTCTTCCAAGAAGCCTCTGCACCACACCATGCGGCAAATTGATGAAGAACTTCTGTTCCATATTCAGAATGTGAAACCTCTGGATGATACTGAAGAGCCCAATACCGATCCGAATAAAATCCTGCGATATGAGAATCCGATCTTAACAAGACATGAGATTCTTTTGGAATTTTTGAAACCACATCGCCATGGCTCATCCAAATCTTATGTTTCGCAGGCCACGGTAATTTTAAATTCTGATGAGCCTTGGCATCCCACTCAACTTCAGTCAAACCGTATTCTTTTGTTAAGCCTGATTCGACCTGCCCGCCCAACTGCTGAGCCAACAACTGCATTCCATAACAGATCCCTAAAACGGGAGCACACTCTAAAAGTTCTTGAACATTTCTTTGGGGACTTAATGAATCATAAACTGAATTGGGACCACCGCTCAGGATGATTCCATCAGGGTTGAATTCTTTAATCGCATCAACTCCCAAATGATAGGGGAAAATTTCTGAATAATATCCCAAATCCCGCAATCGTCGGGCGATAAGCATCGTGACTTGCGATCCAAAATCAAGAATCAAAAATCCATTTTTTTTAACAACCATTATTCCAACCTGTAGTTCGGTGCTTCTTTAGTGATACTGACATCATGTACATGAGATTCTTTAAGTCCTTGCCCCGTGATTTGTACAAACTGAGCTTTTGCTTGAAGTTCATCAATATTTTTGGCCCCTAAATAACCCATTCCTGATTTTAAACCACCGATCAATTGATGAATAATCCCAGAAGCACTGCCTTTATAAGGAACTTTACCTTCGATTCCTTCGGGGACGAGTTTATCCAGATCATTTGTCTCCATCTGACCATAGCGATCTTTTGATCCCTTCATCATGGCTTCAATCGAACCCATCCCACGATACATTTTGTAAGTCCGTCCTTGATACAAAATCGTTTCACCAGGAGACTCTTCGGCTCCTGCTAAGAGATTTCCGATCATCACCGTATTGGCACCTAATGCTAGTGCTTTTGTGATGTCGCCTGAAAATTTAATTCCACCGTCTGCAATGATCGTTTTTTGCTTTCGTTTTGCCGCTGCCGCACACTTCATAATTGCCGATATTTGCGGAACACCAACTCCGGCAACAACACGAGTTGTGCAGATACTTCCAGGACCAACACCAACCTTAATAACGTCGGCCCCTTCATGAATTAAATGTTCCGTCGCATCAGCAGTCACAACATTCCCTGCGACCAAAATAACATCTTTAAATTTATTTTTTACATACCGAACAGCTTCAATAACATTTTTAGAATGTCCATGAGCCGTGTCGACACAAATCACATCAGCTCCGCTAGCAACCAAGGCTTCTACACGCTCAAAACTATCAGCGCCAACTCCGATGGCTGCTCCAACAACTAAACGCCCCTTGTCGTCTTTCGTTGCACGAGGGAAGGCTTCTGCTTTTTCAATATCTTTGATCGTAATAAGACCTTTTAATTGTCCAGCCTTATCAATCACAGGTAATTTTTCAATCCGGTGCTGTTGAAGAATTTTTTTAGCTTGTTCGAGAGTTGTTCCCTCGTGAGTGGTAACCAAATTTTCTTTGGTCATTAAATTTCGAATCGGTTGATTGATATTGGTTTCAAATCGTAAATCTCGATTGGTCAAAATGCCAACAAGTTTTCCTTGAACTGTGATTGGCACACCACTGATGGAGTACCGGCTCATCACCTGCAAAGCCTCACTGACATAGTGATCCGGAGAGAGCGTAATAGGATCTTGGATCATTCCGCTTTCGTATTTTTTTACTTTTTCTACTTCGAAGGCTTGCTCTGTGATTGAAAAATTTTTGTGAATGATTCCTAATCCACCATTCTGTGCCATCACTCGCGCGATTTTATTTTCAGTGACGGTGTCCATCGCCGCTGAAATCAATGGATTATTCAGATAAAGATTTCTCGCAAAAAAGGTCTTAGGGATGATCTCAGTCGGGACGATTTCTGAATATTGCGGAACCAGTAGGATATCATCAAAAGTTAACGCCAACTCAAAACTTGAGATCGTTTTATCGCCCATAACAGCTCCCCTGAAATTGTATGGATTAGTTATACCACGATTTATACAGAAGGTAATTGTCGGCTGACTGTTCCAAAAAATTTATTTCATTTTCTTCAAGTGTTCGAATAAACTTTGCAGGTCGTCCCATAATCAATGACCGCGGAGGAAAATGCTTTCCTTCTGTCACTAAACTGCCAGCACCCACAACGGATTGCTCACCAATTTGAACATCATCCATTAAAATGGATCCCATTCCGATTAAACAGCGATTGCCTACTTTGCAACCATGCAAAACAACAGAATGCCCAATTGTCACTCGATCACCAATCACGCAGCCAAACTTCTCGAATGTCCCATGCAAAACCGAACCATCTTGAATATTCGTTTCTGTCCCAATAACTATGGGCATGACATCGCCCCTGAGAGTCGTATTAAACCACACCGAGGAATGATCACCAATTTGAACATTGCCAATTATTTGCGCTCCGTCGGCAACAAAAACATTCTGACCTAAAATGGGGTAGGCGCCCCGCGCTCGAACTAATCCCATCACATTAAGTAAGTATGCCCCCGCAGCAAAGCAGAAGGATTTTCATTTAAGCCTTTGGCAATTCCTATAATTTCAGCACTCATCAGTTTGGACTTATTAATATAGGATTTTGTTGCAAATAAAGGAGTCTTCAAATGAATACAAAGACTCATCACCTCATCGGCTCGAAACTTCATACTCTGATAGCGAGGATGATGATTCATATAAACCCGAACAAATTGATGCACTCCTTTTATTTCAACAAAAACACATCGCTCCAATTTGATATCAAGGCTTGTTAGCAACTTCTCGGAAAACGTATGGACAGATAATGGCAACATCGCATGAGCTGTTTGCGTTAGTGTGGCACCAGCTTCAAGCTGATTAATAGCTACAGGCAAAACGTAATCACCAGATTCGTCTTTTAAAATAAGAAATGGTCTGGTGGCATCGTTGGCCAGTGACAACCCATAAGGTCGCAGCTGAATCAATTCTTTATCATCGAAATCAACGCGCTCATCTTGTGGCTTAGAAAATAAAAAATCCGGGTTTATCATTGGACCAACTCTCCACGCATATTATTGGGGAAGGCTTGTGTGATTTTAACAGGAACAGTTTGACCGATTAAGGACTCAGATCCCAAAAAATGAACCGATTTATTTTGAGTGCTTCTTCCATAAAGCTTTCCTTGTTCATTTTTTTTCTCAACTAAAACTTGCAGCGTTTGGCCTTCATATTTTTTAACCAAGGCAAATGCCATTTTTTCATGGGCATCAAACAGCCGATTCAGCCGTTCATTCTTAACTGATTCTTCCACTTGATCTTCAAACTTGGCCGCTTTCGTCAGTGGACGCGGAGAATACATAAATGCATAAATTGTTTCAAACTGCAGCTCTTCAACCAAACTGATCGTTTGCAAGAAATCCTCTTCGGTCTCTCCTGGGAATCCGACAATAATATCTGAAGATAATACCAGATTAGGAATCAACTTTTTCATAGTCTGGATCTTAGAAATATACTCTTCACGAGTATAACCTCGGTTCATACGATCTAAAATACGACTGCTTCCACTTTGAAATGGCAAATGAACATATTCGCATATTTTGTGTTGGTTCTGAGCCATGACGTGCATTAACTTCTCATTGAAATCTTTAGGGTGCGACGTTGTGTAACGAATTCTTTCGATATCCGTTTCTTTGCTGACCTTCTCCAGAAGATCTGCGAAATCAGCTTCACCTTCAGATTTATAAGAATTCACATTCTGACCCAAGAGTGTGACTTCTTTTGCGCCACGCTTAACCATATTTCGGACATCCATCAAAATATGTGACATCGGTCGTGATTTTTCACGCCCCCGTGTAAAGGGCACAACACAAAATGAACAAAAGTTATCACAGCCTTTTGTGATATTTACAAAAGTTGAAACTCCAGGATTTCGAACTAAAGTCTCGATGTGGTAAGGAGCTCGATGCTCAAACTTCGCATTCACGACTTTTTTATTTTCACTGTAAACTTCAGCAATGATTTGCGGCAAAGTATCAATATTATCTGTTCCGAATACAAAATCGATCATTGGCTGAGTTTTAATTAAGTTTTCTTTCTCTTGCTGACCAACACACCCACCAACACCAATTTTCAAAAGAGGATTTTTATCTTTGAGCTTCCGATAGGAACCCACTTCTGAGTAAACCTTGTGAACAGGTTTTTCACGAATAGAACATGCATTGATAATAATCAGAGAGGCTTCCTGAGGGGTCGCAACGATAGTAAAATTAGCCATCTCGAGAAGTGTGTTCATTCGTTCTGTATCATTCACGTTCATTTGACAGCCATATGTAGAAACATAGGCGCCACGCCCCAAACCAATATCCTGATTCATTTGAGGTCTTGAAATCAGGGCTTCCGAAGTGTCGGTAGAAAGGATCAGATCATCATTCATAGTGCTTGATTTTCCCACTTGATTTTCATTGTTAAAAGAGATGCTTTCGAGTTATAGAAACATCTTCAATTTCAGTCAACATATGGTCCTTCTTATTGAAGCACCATCAGAAAAAGTTTGGAGTCCCTATGCTTCCGCGCAAAAAAGAGTCTAAAAAATGGAGTGCCCTGCCCTCGGAATTCGCGAATCAAATTAAAACTGTGTTTGAGGACAATTTTAAAGGACATCTTAGCGGAAAATCGATTAAGGTTGCTGGGCGCATTTATCCATCAGAAATAGTGCTCCGCGTCGGAGTCCATAGAAATGGTGAACTTCGCCACCATAATTTTGAAGTCTCCTTAGATCATTCAGCGACCACTCAAAATACAATCCCTCAAATTCATTTAGCTGTGGATGCTATTGCCAGCCTGATGATCGACTTTTTTGAAAATGAAGAAACTCATGAGCTTCCCTATGTTTGGCGCGAAATTCCATTTGAAAATCAACAGATTTGGGTTCAGTTCACCACTGAAAATCCAGATCTCGAAAGCGAAGCCAACAAGCTTTTAGGACTTGATCCGGATCGTTTAATAAACGAAGAAATCAATGATGATGTTGATACCAGCACGCCACAGTTATTTAAATCAAAAAAGAAAAAAGACGACCTTCACTAGCTCAACTATTTTTTTACAGGGACGTTGCTATTCCCTGGAGACACTTGTCCAGCACCAGATGGCTGCTTGGCAATGGCCTCATAACGTTTAAGCACAGTTTGCAATTGCGGGATTGCTACCGCACATGTCGTCACGATATCTTTTTTAATGCGATCTGAATTTTTTCGTTTTGTTCCTTGAGCATCTTTATAAATCAAACGATTCTTCTCCGACTGAGCCTCGTCGCAAAGTTTGTAAAAACTTGATAAATACTGAGACAGAAGCTCAGGCTTTGCTTTTAATAACACCAGCGTATTTTCTAAATACCGATCATTTTTAGTTTGATTCTTGCAATTCAAGGTAGCCGAAACCGAATTTGCAATACAAACAGGCTTTGCTTGTTCAAGACATTGCTGGGAATCTGCTTTACTGACAGAGCATTCACCTTCGAATCCAAAGAGCAGCGGATTACACATCACTTCAGAATTTTCACACTTAAATGTATTGCGATTAAATGCCATATTCAGAAGATCGCTTGAAGGAATTTCTCGCGGGGCTCTGCAAACCACATCTTCAATTACAAAACCAGCATACATACAAGCAGAATATGAGTACGAAGGCTCTCTGTCTTTGATCTCAGATTCTTGAAATTGTCTGTGCTCAGACACTTTCACTGCACGAGCAACTGTTTTCTTGGGCAATAGAGAAGACTGTTGAACTTTTGGTTTTGCGCCGGTGATTGTTTGAAAGATCAACTCTTGATTGTACATCATATGACTTATCAATGAATGAACCCCTAAACCCTTTGCTTTGGATTCAATACGGGTTTTGAGAGCCTCAAACTGCAGTATCAGTTTTTGATTCTCGGTGGATTGGGGTTGTCCTTTTAACTTATGAGCCTCGGCAATCAAAAGTGTTAAAGCCATTGTCGCATGCTTTGTGTCCCGCGTACGCTCAAAAAGTTCTGCCGATTCAACAGCCGCAATTTTATTATCCACATTTAAAGCCAGGGCTTCGCGCGCAATCAGAGTCCCCAACATCAGCAACCTGGTATCATGGTACTGCGAAAATAATTCTGATGGTCCATTTAAAGAAGCCATGATTTCTCGAAGCTCCAATATCATTTTTTTCTGGCTGGCCTGATCCAGATTTTTAAAGTCGGTTGCAATCCAATCAACCCGAGGTTGATTCATGTCATTTGCTATTCCACGTGTTGAAAACAAAAACACCAGACTTAATAAAAAAAAGACTTTATATAATTTCATATAAAGTCTTTTCGGTTTTCACAAACTGTAACTTCAGATAATTTGCACCTTAGTCCGGTCTAGTAATCGCTGTCATCTTCCATACTTGGAGCATCGCCAATACCGCGAATCTCATCTGTAAATGATTGAACTTCATCATCAGATTCAGACTCACCCAAAGCAGATTCATCAATTTCAAGTTCCTGGATCACAGAAATAAAATCTTTCTCTGTTTTTAAATCTTTCTTAATCACTTCAACAAACTTATCTGGATATCGAGCCATTAAATCCTCGACATACTTTTCAAGTTTTCCATCCAATAAAATAATCTTGCGCGTTTGAATTTTCTTCCACAATAACAAATAGTGATAGCGGCAATAGCCGTCTACAGTTGAAACTTGATCACAATCACGCACTTTGCAAAGTCTGCGACCTTCAGAGTCTGTCAGATAAATCTCTTCATCTTTAACTTCAGAGTCTGTCTCCTCTAAATCCAGATCATTAATATCAATATCATCTTCTTCAACTGCTTTAAGGTCCTCTTCATATTCGGCAATTTCACTTTCACCGAACTCGTCTCCAACGAGATCTTCTTCAAAATCATCTTCCTTTTTTTCGACCTTTTTACTTTTAGATTTTAATTTAGAGTCTGCTTTTGCGGGCTTTGCGACAGTTTTTGGGGCTGCTGCTGGTTGAGCTTTCGCGTTATGAACAACGGTCTCAACGGTCTTTTTACCTTTGGTCGCCATCTCTTTTTTGGAGTCTTTGACTACTTTTTGCTCAGCCTTTTTAGCAGGGGCCTTAGCCTTCGTAGCAATCACAGGTTTTTTAGCTTTAATTTCAGGCTTTTTAACCGGTTTTTTGATATTTTTTTTAGCATTCTTTGTTTTTGCATTCACTTTTGTTTTTGCCATATGAAATACCCTTGTTGGAATCAAACCAAACTGTCAATAGCTATTTAATTTAATTTTTTATGTGTTAAAGTCACTTTGAAATTTCATTAATTTTTTTCAAAGGAGTCTTTATGGAAAAAGTCGTCATCGTTGCCGCTACACGCACCCCCGTTGGTAGCTTTCAAGGTTCTCTTTCAAGCGTTGCTGCCCCAAAGCTAGGATCCATTGCCATTCGTTCTCTTTTAGAAAAAGCTCATGTGAGTCCCGCCGATATTCACGAACTTGTTTTTGGTGAAGTTCTGACGGCTGGCGTTGGCCAAGCACCTGCCCGTCAAGCTGCATTGGGTGCCGGGCTTTCAAATTCAACTCCTTGCCTAACTATAAATAAAGTTTGTGGTTCTGGTTTAAAAGCTGTCATGTTGGCCAGTGATTCTATTCGTCTTGGCACCACCAGCGTCGCTATTGCCGGTGGACAGGAAAATATGTCTCTCGCTCCTCACCTTTTAGAAAATTCGCGCACTGGATTTCGAATGGGTTCAATCAATATGACTGATTCTATGATCAAAGATGGTCTTTGGGATCCCTATAATAATTTTCATATGGGAAATGCCGCTGAACTTTGCTCTAAGGAGTATTCTTTCACTCGCGAAGCTCAAGATCAGTTTGCCATCGAATCTTATAAAAAAGCACAAAAGGCCATTGCTGATGGTCACTTCAAATCAGAAATTACTGCCGTCACCATCGAAGGAAAAAAAGGAGCACTCACTGTTGATACTGATGAAGAACCTGGAAAAGCCATGTTCGATAAAATGCCGGGATTAAGACCTGCGTTTGAAAAAGACGGAACAATCACTGCAGCGAATGCTTCAAAACTGAATGACGGTGCTGCGGCTTTATTATTAATGAGTGAAACCGAAGCTAAAAAACGAGGGTTAACTCCTTTAGCAACCATCGTTTCTTATGCAACTTTTGCACAGGATCCAAAATTTTTCACAACGGCTCCTATTGGTGCAATTAAAAAATCGTTGGAAATGGCATCCTTGCAAATTGCCGATATCGATTTATTTGAAATCAATGAAGCTTTTGCCAATGTGACAATGGCCGCGCAAAAAACTTTAGAAATTCCGAAAGAGCGAATCAATATTCATGGCGGCGCTATTGCCATTGGACACCCGATTGGGGCCAGTGGGGCTCGTATTTTAACAACACTCACACACGCACTTCAGACTCATCGCTTGAAGCGCGGTTTAGCAACACTTTGTATTGGTGGCGGAGAAGCGGTTTCGCTCGTCATCGAGAAATACAACTAAGGATTTCTATGTCACACAAAGTTTTTTCTGACGCAAAAACGGCATTGTCTGGAGTCCAAGATAACATGACTTATCTTGTGGGTGGTTTTGGATTGTGTGGTATTCCTGAAAATTGTATTTTAGCTCTTCGAGATTCGGGAGTTAAAAATATCACCTGCGTTTCAAATAACGCCGGAGTTGATGATTTTGGATTAGGACTTTTGCTGCAAACACGTCAAATAAAAAAAATGATGTCCTCTTATGTTGGCGAGAACGCCACTTTTGAAAAACAATTTATGTCTGGTGAACTCGAGCTTGAATTCTGTCCCCAAGGAACATTAGCTGAAAGACTTCGCGCTGGAGGAGCAGGAATTCCAGGATTCTACACACCAACAGGTGTTGGAACAAAGATCGCCGAAGGTAAGGAAATTCGTCAGTTTGATGGTCGTGATTATGTTTTGGAAAAGGGCATTATCGGAGATTTTGCTTTTGTGAAAGCCTGGAAAGGCGATAAATTCGGAAATTTAGTTTATCGAAAAACAGCTCGCAACTTTAATCCTATGATTGCAACAGCGGGTAAAATCACCGTGGCCGAAGTGGAAGAACTTGTTGAAATTGGCGAGCTAGATCCTGACCAAATCCACACACCGGGTGTGTTTGTTCAACGCATCTTTCAGGGATCAAACTACGAAAAACGCATTGAACAGCGCACTGTTCAGAAGAGAGTCTAAGATGCCACTGACCCGCGAACAAATTGCAAAACGGATTTCCGAAGAAGTTCAAGATGGTTACACTGTTAATTTAGGAATTGGCATTCCCACTTTAGTTGCTAATTATATTCCTTCAACAAAAACAGTTATGTTACAAAGCGAGAATGGCCTTCTAGGAATGGGACCATTTCCTTTTGAAGGATCGGAAGATGCAGATCTGATCAATGCCGGAAAACAAACAATCACTACGTTACCCGGCTCCAGTTTTTTCAGTTCGGCGGATAGTTTTGCAATGATTCGCGGGGGACATATTGATTTAACAGTTTTGGGTGCTATGGAAGTCGACGAAGTTGGAAGTATTGCCAACTGGATGGTTCCCGGAAAAATGATTAAAGGCATGGGTGGCGCCATGGATTTAGTTGCCGGAGCAAAAAATGTAATTGTGGCCATGCAACATACAGACAAAGATGGAAATTCAAAACTGCGCAAGGCCTGCACACTTCCATTAACTGGGGTTCGTTGTATCAAAAAAATAGTTTCTGATTTTGGCGTGATCGAAATCACTCCCAATGGATTTTTATTGTTAGAATATGCTCCTGATATGACAGCAGAGCAGGTTTTAAAAGCCACCGAAGGCAAAATGACGATTCATCCTGAATGCAAAAGAATGAGTGTTTAGTTATCCAATAACTGCCATTTGCGCAAAACGCAGTGGCAATTTTTCATTTTTGGATTTCATATACTCTTCCCCACCCAGCACGTGAACATGAATGGCATTTGTTTTCCCATGATCTGCGATTGGCTGACCTAAAGTTAAAATAATCCGTTCACCCGTTTTAGCTAATCCATTTTCAATTAGTAATTTTTCAACTTGAAAAAGAATATCTTTCAATGTTTCGTAGGGCTGTAAATGCAAAGTCTGCAGGCCCCATATAATTTCTAATCGATTCAAAACATCTAAATCTTTAGTCATAGCCACGATCTGTGCCTTGGGACGATAACTTGCAATGATCTGTGCTGTTTTACCGGTTGTCGTCAGACACACAATCACAGAGGCATTTAACTTTAAGGCCGATAACACAGAACTGGCTGCGATGGCTGCCGGTGTGCTTAAAAGCTCATTATCCAAAGATATTTTATAATAATTTTCTTCTTGTTTTTCGACTTCAAGAATAATCTCGTGCATGGTGCGAATGGCCTTAAAAGGATACTTACCACTTGCAGATTCTGCTGAAAGCATAACCGCATCAGTGCCATCTAATATCGCGTTTGCGACGTCAGTGATTTCCGCCCGAGTAGGACGAGGATTTTCAACCATTGAGTCCAGCATTTGGGTTGCCGTGATCACTGGTTTTCCCAATTGGTTTGATAATTTGATAATTCGCTTCTGCTCTCGGGGCAATCGACTTTGACCGATTTCTACCGCTAAATCTCCGCGGGCCACCATAACCACATCACTTAGTCGAATGATCTCTTCTAAATTATCTAAGGCCTCGAGCATTTCAATTTTAGCAACAATTTTAGCTGGAGAATTATGCTTTTCAATGATTTCCCGCAACTGCCGAATGTCTTTTGCATGGCGCACGAAACTCAAAGCAATGTAATCCACTCCATTTTGTAGACCAAACTCGAGATCCTCTCGATCCTTTGATGTGAGGGCTTCAACCGGCAATGTCACTCCTGGAAGGTTCATTCCTTTTCGATTCTTTAGAATTCCTCCATAAATAACCTTGGCCTCCAAAGATTTAGGTCCCACATTTAAAACCTCAAGTTCAATCAAACCATCATCAATTAAAATATGATTGCCTTTTTTACACGCCAAACAGAGTTCTTTAAAATCACTCGGAATCAAGCCGTCTCTTCCGATGACGTCCTCTATTGTTACCGTCACAATTTGATTTTGCACCAATACAATAGAACCTTTTTCAAATAAGCCAACTCGAACTTTTGGGCCTTGTAAATCTTGAAGAATAGTCACGGGAGCTTTCAACTCTGCTGAAATTTCCCGTAATGATTTAATAACGGCGAGATGTTCCGGATGAGTGCCATGACTGAAATTCAATCGAGCCACATTCATTCCGGCGAGAATAGCCTTTTTTAAATTTTCAGGTTCTTTTGATGAAGGACCAATGGTAGCAACAATTTTCGCACGACGATGAAATAACATGAAATCAGGCTATCGTTTTATCGATAAAAAGTCCTGTAAAAAAACTGTTCTCGGACTCTTTTTAATTCTAAAGATTGTTTTTCTTTTTCCTGACGTTCTAGTCGCTCTGACTGTTCAACCGAGGCCACAGAGCGTTGTAGGACCTTGGTTTGGGTTTTGGTTTGCGTGATAAACTCTTTTTTCCAAGGTCGCTCAATACTCTTCAAAAATGATAAAAACTGATTGCGCCGTTCAAAAAATCTGGCAACAAACAAAAGAAGTTCAGATTTCTCTAAGAATGTTGATTTTGCTAAGACATTATTAGTTTGTATGTCAAAAACGGTATAGGTTGAAAGAATAAAACGATTCAAATCCAAAATGAAGAGTTGTTTTGAATCTCGCTCAACCAGTTGATTACTCTGTGCAAGATAGACTTCGTTGATGCGAATTCCTTCACCTGATTGTGAGACTTGCATTTTTCCTTTAAGAATATCCACAGAGACATCTTCAAATGATTTCCATTGAAGAATAGCACCATTCAAAGCCCTGAATGTTCCTTGCTTAAGAGTGAGAGTCTCTTCAGCATCTTGAATTTGCGTCAGACAGGGAGTTACTTTTCTGGAAAAACATTGCTCCGGAACCTCAAGAAGTTTTGCCTCAACGTGGTAGGCTAATAAAAAAAGAGCTAACCAGATAGCCGCTTTCATATCAATTTGACTTTTTCCGGACTAATTCCAGTTTGTCCATCACACTTTTTTCATCAGCAAACTCGGCCCGGACAATTTGCAAGATGGAGTCCGCTTCTTTAAATCGTTTGAGTTTTGTATAAACCGAACTCAAAAGAATCAAGGATTCACCTGCCCATTTTGATTCTGGAAACTGTGACACCACATTCTCGATATCAATGAGACAAAGATCTTCCTTGAATGTCAGATGACAGTGCGCAAGGGCCTGTTCAAAATAAGCTTCGCCAAGCAATTCTGTGTCTGCAGAAGTCTCTAGAATTTTTTTTGTCACTTTCAGAATAGATTCGGCCTTCTGCTGATTTTTTGCTTTTTGCAACTGGGTGCGATAAAAGGAATCAAAAGAAATTTCTTTCGTGGAGTTCTGAATACTCGCAATTTGACGACTTGGGGCACTTTGCCCAAGCCTAATTTCGAGTGCTTCATTTTGTAGCTTCATTTGCACCAGTTGAGTCTCTAAAGCTTTAGTTTTTTGTTTTTCTAACTCAACACCAGAAAGATGATAATCAAAAGCAAAGTAAGATGTGGCTAAGCCCGTAAATAGGAACATTACCATCACAAAAAATAAGTCAACCTTCTTCATACTGGACTCATCGGTTCGCACTTGACCAAAGTTTAATCGTTCCAATTTGAGACAAAAGCCTTTTTAATGGCCTTCTTTTAAGTCCTAATGAATTGCGCCAAAGCATGACAACTGACTGAGCCATGCCTAATCTACTCGTCTATGAATAAAGCCGAATTGATTGCTGCTATCGCTGTCCGCTCGAAATTAACAAAATCACAAACTGAACTTTGCCTTGATAGCACTTTGGAAGTGATTCAAAAAATGGTCTCTCAGGGGGAAGAAGTTAAACTTGTCGGCTTCGGCACATTCTGCAAAATGACTCGTAAACCAAAAACAGGACGCAATCCAAAAACAGGTCAAACTTATAAAATTCCAACGACCCATGTTCCTCGCTTTAAACCTGGAAAAGATTTTAAGGATTCCGTAAAATAAAGAGATTCTATAGTTTGTCGAATTTGCTTTTAAAAGCTGACGGCCAGGACTCAATCAACTCCAAAGCTTCATAATAGGATTCTGCAAAATAGGGTGACTGGAGATCTTTAAAAACGATCTTTTTGTCTCGGGGTAATCTCAGATGCTTTTTATTCAAAGCAAAATAGAATTTTTCACCCATAATCCCCCCTAAGATTTGGGATGCCATCGCAAAACTTTTTTGATTAAAAATCAAAGCCCGAGCCTGCCTCAGTAGTTTTACTTTTCGAGTCGAAATAAATTGCAATTCGATGAGCTTCTGATTCAGCGCCAATGACAGTGCTTCTTTCCCACGATCATCAAATTGTTCTTTCTGAAGAGCTGAGCGGATATCTTGCAACGTATCTGATTTTCTTTTGGGATTGGCAACCTTACTGCAAAGATAGGTAACCATTTCAAGCCAAATCAACTTGAGAAAATCTTTTCGCGGATCACTGATCGTTTTCAAAAAACCTTGTTGCTTAAAATAGATATACTGAGCCGCAACTTTCGAGACATGATTCAGTGATAACCGAGACAAATAAGCTATCTGCAATTCTGGAATATAAAAGGAATTGCCTTCTTTAGCACTCTCAAGAACTCGTTTCTTAATCACCAAGGGCAATTCTTCGACGCGATCAAAAAAAGACTCATCAACTGACGAATAGACAGAAAGCGAGCCTGTATCAACTTTAATTCCAAAGGAATCCGCCAGCAGCTGCACCGAGTGCGCAACACTATCGGTTAAGTCATGGTCAGCCCGCTTTATCCGCTTATCATATCCGCTTTCCAAATAAAGTAAGTAATCCTGCCATTTAACCCACGGAGGAAGAACATTCAAAGCCCACTGATCTTCAGAAAGTCGCACCACATCTGTTTGAAGTTCTTTACGCTCTTCCATAATTCTAAAATAAATAACCTCTGGACTTTGAAAAACAGTGCATAAATTTTCACGAGGCAACACTTTTCGGATTTGTTTCGGTAAATGCATTGACGCTAAATGAAGATCTCCATATTGAATAAAAATTTGACTCTTTTTAAATCGACTTCGAATGGACTTAATCACCTGAGCTGAGTATTTATCCCGCTCAGTCAAGGATTTCACCGTACTGCTCGCATTAATACCAAAGACTTGAATCTTATTTTGCTGAGCCCATTTAAACAAGGGACGGTAGTTTTCCCACGGGAAAGACCATTTCTTCTTCCATTGCACGCGACTTAAAAAATCTTTTTCAGAGAGTCTTCCTTGAAGAAACTGATCAATATAGATCTGATCCTCATCGGTCAAACATTCGACACACAAGATAAAATTGCCTGGAACTTTTCTCAAGAGCCTTAGTAATCCACGAGCTGATTGTTTTTGGGCATGAAAATCACCAACCAATACTATTCCAGCCTCTTTAATCCGATTCATTAATGGGCGTTTAGGTACGGCTGCACATTTAAGTCGGGAAAGCTCGCGTTCGTACTTTTGACGGTATGAGGCCAATTGAGAACTCTCACGTCCCACAATGGCCTCTACCCGCTGTCGGGTTGCTAAGTAAAAATCTTTTCTAATTTGAGCTAAACGCGTCGAATCCATAATTATTTATCCAGTTTATTAAAACAGTAGTTGATTTCAACACTGAAAAACAAAAAAATAAGCTTATGAACAAAAAAACAAACTTATTCCTCATCAGTATCTTAATCACATTTGGTTTATTTATTTACCTAATAATACATCATTACTCGGTGAAACTAGGCCTCTCGAGCTCGTCTCTCTGCACGATCAATGAAAAACTCAATTGCGATGCCGCGGCCACCAGTTCATTTTCTGAGATCCTTGGAATCCCTGTCGCTCTATTAGGAGGCATTTTTAGCTTTCTTCTTTTTAGCTTTGTCTTGTTTCTTAAACTGGATTGGATGGAACGGTCCGTTTATGCGCTCTATACCCTTCGATTCATGCTGGCAGTAGGGGCAGTCACGTCTCTGGTCATGGGAGTCATCTCTGTATTTATCATCAATGTGGGTTGCCCGTTTTGCATGGGAACATATGTTTTTTCATTTCTGAATCTTTTCTTGGGCTGGAATCTTTTTAAATCTCAAGAAAAACTAAATGCACAAAATTATTTTTCTGAGTACCGCTCTCACCTTATTTTTCTAGTAGCTATCCCCATTTTAGCATGGACATTTTCAGCTATGATTCAACAAAAATTTGGATTAGATGAAGTGAAGCGATTGATTCCTGAAAAACTCATGCAATGGCAAAGCTCACCAGAACAGAGTTTTAGCCTAACCGATGGCTTAGTTCGCCAAGGTACGGAATCAAAAATAGTTCTTGTCGAATTTGCAGATTTTAAATGTTCGCATTGCAAAACCGCATCAAAAACTATTGAATTATTTTTACAGGGCAACCCCCAAGTGACTTTTATATACAAGCCCTGGCCACTGGATGGAACCTGCAATAAAACCATTCCCAGCAAAGGCGATGGCTCACGATGCACGTTGGCTGCATGGGCTCTCTGTGCTGAAAAAACTCAAAAACGAGGTTGGGATGTTCATCATTGGATTTTTTCAAAACAAAACGAACTCAATGAAGTCAGTGATCTTAAACCCTTCTTAGTTGAACTTGAGCAAGATTTAGGAATTGATACAGCAGCTATTAGCCAATGCGCAGATACCAGCGAGACATATGATATTATTGCAAGGACTTCTGATGAGGGCGCAAGAGCCCAAGTTCAAGGCACTCCAACAATTTATATGAATGGCAAGAAACTGGCTTATGGACAATTCCTAGATGTCTTAAAAGCTGCTGCCGCTGAAATAAAATAAACCTCAATCAAAACAAGATCTTAAATATCCAATTTAATGTTTTTTCAAGGGCTTCATCAGCCACCACAACGGTGGCTCGACCCAACCCGTTGAAAATTTCGATGGCTACTCCAGAAATAAATAGCGTCAATGCTGAAAGCCAAAAAGCATTAACCAAAATGCGGGTGGATTTCACGTCATTTAATCGCAACTCCTCAAGACAACTCTCTATTTTTTTTAAAATAAGCTTAAGCTCTTTAAAGTGCTCTTTGAATTTATCCTTTAATTCCTGTTGCTTTGTTCGCGTTAACGCATTAATTCCTGGAAAATTTCGCTTAGTCCGAATGGCATAAATCAAGTCAATCGTATGCAATGTATACCGCTCCACTTTATTTTTAAAATTAGGATAGTTGGAATCCGACTCTAAAAACTCCCTTAGGGTTTTTATCGCACGCTCATACTCTTCATTAATCACAAAGGATAAAATATTGTACCGCAAGGTATCAGGTCGTCCCAAATCACTCACATCAAGATCGTTGTCCCGGCGAGGGTAAAATGATTTTTGCTCTGCTGCAGCCATGCCACTCTATCGGCAGATTCTTGATTTTACTAAAACCAAAACCTTGGTCTAGTTTTTGAGTTATCCAGCTCAGGACTGGACTTTTTATGGCAAAATAAGACCAGTTTCTTCAGGAGGAAGTTATGGATTTTGAAATTGGACATTTAGATATGATTCAGTCAGAGCAGAATGCTCACAACCCACAAGCTCCCCAGCATCAGAATTTGAGCTCTTCATCGCTCATCCTCAATGAACTACAAAAAGAAACAGAAGAGCTTCAAAACAAATTAAAACTCAATAATCGCCGTCTACTTTTATTTGAAACCGAGAATTCAAAACTCATCGAAGAAAAGAATAAACTCTTTTTTGAAATGCAGAATTTGGCTGAAAAAAATCATCTCTTTATTGAAAAATTAGCCTCTCTTGAAAATGAGAATACTGAACTTCAGGCTGAAACCAACTTATTGCGAGAAAAAAATCAATCCTTCTTGCTTATCAACCAAACTCAACTTTCCGAGCTGAAGCGCTTCACTAAATTTCATCTTAAAATTCAAAATGTGATTAAACCCTATATTCAACAACTTAAGCAAACCGTCAGCACCTTAAAAGCTGACCTCATACGATCTGAAAAATTGAGCCAACAGCTTTTTAGCCACAAATCCGAACTCGAACAGAAAATAGCAGATCAAACTTCACTTTACACTCAGAAACTGACCTCATTTGAAATCGATAAGAATCAAATTATTTCTACCTATGAGGAACAAATTCATTCTTTCTCAAAAGAGATTATCCATCTCGAGCACAAGAATGAAGATTTGGCCAAAGAGGTGGCGCGTTTGAAAAAAGCGGTTGAATTTAAGAACTATTTTGAAAATGAATTGATTAAATTCAAACGAATTCACGAAGACGATCAGCGTGAAATTTTAAATTTTAAAGATAAGCTCAATTCTGTGGAAGTGCGTCTTATTCAAAGCGAACAATTGGCCAGTACATCTGTTGAAAAGTTAAAAAGCACCGAGAATCAACTGATGAATTCGGAACAGCTTCTCGAGACAACACGTCATCAGCTTGCAAAACAAATAGATCATGCCAATCTTTTGAATGAACGATTGGCACGATTAGAAAAATTGAATTTAAATCTTAGCCAACAAATGCATCAGACGACTTAATAGCTTCTGAAAGTGTATTGAAAATACGGATATCAATCCCCTTCAGCGTAAGCAATTTGTAAAAATCGGGTGTCAATCCGACGACCCGCGCATCTGAAATAACTTTGATGGACTCAAAGAATGTTGTGATATTTGCAGATGCTGTAAAATGAAGTGATTCGAGGCAAAATACGACTTTTTTATTCTTCAGTTCCCGCTCACAGACATCGCGAAAGGGCTTATTCTGCTCAGGCTGAATTCGGCCTTTAATTTCAACAACTGTTAAGTCTCCAACTTCATAGTAGCGTGCTTGCATAGTCACCTCTTATAGAATTCCTATCGGATGTCTTCAAAAAAAATGTACCGGGCCAAGGTCTCGAGTGGTGACTTTAAACAAAGAGCTGCTACACTTTGAGCGTGATTCAGTATGGTTTTGCCCGATATTTTTTACTCATCGCCATTCTCTTGCTCTGTGCAAGACCACTCTTTGCGCAAACAAACTCGACCTTGGCCGCCTCAGCAAAGATTCAGGGTTTTTCTATTTCTGCACAAAATTTGGTTCGAGATATCGAAGGCGGTAAAGTTTTTATCGACGGAAATGTCAAAATTATTTATCAAAACCAATTTATTGAAGCCGACAGTGTTGTTCTGGATTTGATTCAAAAACAAGCTTTTTTAAAAGGCAAAGTTAAAGTTCAAACTCCTCAGTATCAAATAGGTGGACACCAAATCCAGCTTGATTATGAAAGCGCACAAGGCTTGATTTACGAAGGGTATGTTCAATCGAATAATGTTCGTTTTCAAGGTCACTTAATTGAAAAAATTTCGGACACAGAGTTCGATGTGGCCGATGCCGATTACACCACCTGTTCCAACTGTCCCCCGACATGGAGCTTTCAGGCTTCAAAAATTAAAGCTGAGTTGGGGGGGTACGCCTACTTAAAAAGTACTTTTTTTAAAGTCGGCAAAGTTCCTATCTTTTGGCTCCCCTATTTGGCCGTACCCCTTAAATCAGATCGACAAACAGGATTGCTGCCTCCAAAAATTGGCTATATCCCCGAGCGCGGACTTGTTGTTTCAGAAAGCTTATTCTGGGCCCCCTCTCGATCTCATGATATGACCTTCACTCTCAAAAACTATGAACTCGGCGGCCTTAAACCGCTTGTTGAATACCGTTACAACATTGCCAAAGGCTCTCATGGTATTATGAATGCCTCTTATTTACGAGACAGTGTTTTTGCTTCGGATGAGCGCTATTATCGTTATCGCCCCGATCAAAAAGATGTGCGTATTCACAGGTGGTCTTTCAAGTCTTCAAATCAACACCGCATCGACGATGATACGATCTTTCGCCTTCAAACCTCATTGGTAAATGATCTGCAATATCCAAAAGATTTCTATGATGAGTTTATTAATTATTCAGATCCAGCACTTGAAAATCGCCTGAGTCTATCAAAACAATTCACACACTCTGTGACAACATTGGATGCCTCTTACTACCGAAATTTATTAAGCGCTGATCCCTTATCCGAAAATAGAGACGCCGTTCATCGAGCTCCTGAATTGCGATTTGACTCATCACTTTACCAACTGAACACACTGCCATTATTCATTAAATTTGAATCTGCATTCACACAGTTTGTCCGAGACAATCCCTATGACGACATGTCTGTTTCTGGTGGTCAAAATTATGTCACAAATAATAAAAATGATCCTCGGTGTGACAATAAAAAAGATCCTGATTGCTTTCCGATCTATGATCAGTCCTACGATCCTGCAACGGACCAAATACGAAGCGGCCAGCGTGCCAACGCCAAACTGACTTTAGTGACCAGTACATTTAATCTTGGAGAGTTTGCCAATATTTCACCCGCCATTAGCTTGAACGAAACGCAGTACTTTTTCCCCGTGGGTGAACAGCGATTCAATGCCCGGCATTTTACCCAATTTGAACTCAACTCTCGAACAAAATTTTTTCGTATCTATGACAAAGATTTCAATCAAACTAAAGTCAAATACAAGCACGAAGTCATTCCTGAAATTCAATACCGCGTGATCCCGTGGATTGAACAAGAGAATCATGCTTTTTTTGGAAATCTTTCTGTGAATGATGATCCCTACACTTCTAAAGATCTTATTCTTTCTAGTAATGATTTGAACTCGACACGTGGATTGCAATTTGATTTTGATGATCGCGTTTATGATCGCAATGTGATTTCACTATCAGTCCTTAACCGGGTGATACGAAAAAAAATGGCAGATAACTCGTATAAGACATTGCTGACCTTCCGTCTGTCACAGTCTTACGATCTATTCCAAGCCCAATACGGTCTCAAAACAGATCAACCTCTTTCAAATGTTTCAGCAAATATGGAATTAAATCTTGATCAATTTCAAAGTAGTTCTCAGGTCAGCTACAGCCCGTATCAGTACGCTACAAATTCAACCACAACGCTGAGCTACCTCAATGACAAACAACAGTATTTTAAAATTGGACTTACCAGCAATCGAATCGAAGTCAAACAAGACGATATCTCGTTTGCGATTGGTTTTGTGAGTCCGTATATCAATGTATTAACAGGAATTGTTTTTGATGCCAGCGCTGATCGTGATAGTGCCAAGCGCCTTAAGCGAACATCCTTGATCACTCAGCTCAAACCACCTGGCGAGTGCTGGGCAGTTAATTTTTATTATGATCAAAAAGAAGCTACAGAGGGACAATGGAATTTTACATTTGATTTTTCCTATGATGGACGACCGACCAAAGTGATCCCACCCGCCGAATTAAAAATTAATTGATTTAAATCCTGACAAAAGAAACTCGATTCTGATCATCCACCCAGCAAACTGCTGCACAAAACGAGTACATCTTTAAATTGACAGACAAAAAAAATAAATTTTTCTTCAATGCTTGGACTTGAAGATGCCCAATACGCTCAAAGGCCCGCCACGGGTCATCCAGGCGCTTTACTTCAATCAACATCACATCATGACCTTTTGAGAAAATAAGATCAATTTCAGCGATTGTTGTGCGCACCCGCTGACATTCAAGCACCCAGTTGCGCTGCCGCAATAACCGAATAACAGCAACCTCAGCGCGATATCCATCATTTAAATTTTTGTTTTTAAATTGATTTACTTTAAAATGATCAGCAGTACTCGCGAACTCCTGCGAAGGTTTGACGATGCCACTCTGAAGGACCAAATTTTTGAATTTGGTCGCGGTGAAATTGCGTGGCATAGCCTTTATGTCTTTCAAATCCATAATTCACAAACTGCGCAGCGAGATCCGTCATGAATTGATCGCGCGCCACCTTTGCAACAAGAGATGCTGCAGAAATCAGTCTAACCTTATCGTCACCCTCAATGATGGCCAGCTGGTTGTACCTGTCAAACTTCGGAATTTTATCACGTCCATCAATAAGCAACGTTGCATTTTTTAAATCCACTTGCTCTGCCAATTGCTCAACTGCACGTCTCATCGCTATAAATGTGGCTTGTAGAATATTGAACTGATCGATTTCATCAACCGTGGCAATACCAATAGCTGTATGATGATTTCTTTGAACACTTTCAGAAAGCTTTCTTCGCGTGATTTCGTCTACGGCTTTCGAATCTTTATATTTTTTAATATCAATTTCTGACTTGAAACAAACGGCGGCTGCATAAACTGGTCCTGCCAAACAACCGCGACCGACCTCATCGATTCCGACGAGGGGTGCTGGCAGAGATTTTAAATAGTGATTGAGTTTGGCTTTTGATAACTTCATTTAACTAAATTAGAAGCCAGATATATAATCTAGCTTCTAACCAAGAACAGGTGAAATTTACTTAGCTTTTGCTTCAGCAGCAGCTGCAGCCTTAGCCGCAATCGTTGATTTGGCTTCCATGTTTACTAATTCAGACTCAATACGAGCTGCACGACCATCTAAACCACGTAAATAGTAAAGCTTAGCACGACGAACACGACCTTGGCTGACAAGTTCTACTGATTCAACAGCAGGAGAATTAAATGGGAATGTACGCTCAACACCAACACCCGCAGAAATTTTACGAACTGTAAAAGTCTTGTGAGCATGACCTTGAATTTTTGTAACAACGCCTTTGTAAACCTGAACGCGTTCTTTCTCACCCTCGATAACTTTAACATAAACGTTAACGGTGTCGCCCGAAGAAAATCCTGAAATTTTAGGGTTGGTTTTTTTCTGAGTAACGCGTTTAACCAAGTTTGTTTCAATATGAGCTTTTGTTTTAGCCTTTACGACTTTTTTTGAAGATGTTTTTACTGCTGTTTTTGCCTTAGCCATGTTCTATCCTTGTTTTAAACGTTTTCAGAAGAGTAATGAGTTACCATGACCCAAGGAGTCGGTCAAGGCAGATACTCACTGCGGATCGTACACTCAAATGACGGTAATTATCCTGCGAGGCCCCTTTAATCGGCTCTAGAATACCGTAGCATCCTTTTATAAAGTCCTCAGTCAAGCCAAACCCCGTCCCAAATACTAAAAAATAAGGTTCACAACTGGATTCAAATTCATCCCTAAGTTGCTTAAAAGAGAAGCCTTTTTGAGCATCCATTGGCCTTGCTGCCGTGGCGACAACCCGAGCCTGTGCATGCCCCCAATGAGCCTTTGCCGCTTCGATATTTGGCGCGGTGAAGACATTCTCTAAAGCTGTTCGTCTCATGGGATTGAACTTGGCTCCCTCACCAACTCGCCAATGATCCAGAACCCGTTCAACAAACATCAATTGATCCTGAGCTGGGTGAACTAAATAATACCTATCAATTCCATATACCCGACAGGCCCGGGCAATATCGTGAATATCAAAGTTCGTGATATTGGTGGCAACCAAATTTTTTTGGCGATCAATTGTCGGATAATGCATTAGCGCCACAGCCAACGGTGCTTTACGAATCATGGGGGATTTCCAAATCTTCAATGTCCAAAAGTTTTTTATCCTGTACCGATAATTCACTATAAAACTGCTGAACAGGTTTCCATACAATGTCTGTTTTTTTATGAATGAGATCCGGACGCTTTTTTAACGTGATAAGAATAGCCATCATTTGACGCCACTGAGAAATTTTTTGGTGATTTCCTGAAATAAGTACGGCTGGAACAAGCAAGTCATCTTCGCTCTGAGGTTTCGTAAACTGAGGGGCCTCCAGCAAACCCTCTTCAAAACTATCTTGTTCTGCAGAAATGGAGTCACCCAAAACACCGGGAATAAAACGCGAGACCGATTCAATCACCGCAAGAGCTGCCAATTCCCCTCCGGATAAAACAAAATCACCCAATGAAATCTCTTCATCAACAAACTGGTGAATCACGCGTTGATCAATACCTGCATAACGACCACATACCAAAATAATGTCATCAAGGGCTGTCCAATCCTTGGCTTTTTTATTTGTCCAAGGTGATCCTTGCGGAGAAAGATAGACTGTTTTCTTTCCCGGAGTGTTTTTTGAGTAAGATCCGACACTGCCAAGCGCTAACTTCAGCGGCAAGTACTGCATCAACATCCCATCTCCACCACCAAAAATAGTGTCATCAATTGAGTTGTATCTGTTCTGAGAAAAACCGCGAAGATCAATAACTTCGACAGATAAAAGCTCATTTGAAATGGCCTTGGAAAGAATAGTATCCTGCAAATAGGATCGAACCAAATCTGGAAAAAGTGTCAGAACTTTAAACTTAATCTTTTTCATTGATATGAATAAGCCCCTCAGGCAACTGCATGATAATTTTTTTTTGGTTGTAATCGACAGCGATCACAAATTCTTTGATAAAGGGAATCTCAATATTCTGATCATTAACAACAGCATCTAAAACCAGTAAATCTTGCTCGCCATTACTTGAAAATGAAATCACTTTTCCGATTTTTCCACTGCTGGCTTCTTCAACGCTGAAATCCAATAATTCCGCTAAGAAGGGCTGTTCGCCGTCATCTGAAATAAAAATCTCATCATCAACCCAGACTTCCATTTTTTTTAACTCTTCTGCTTGATTACGAGTGCTAATGTTCTCGAGTGTTGCAATAAATCCTTTTTTAAAGGGCTTCATTTTTTTTATGCTATACACATGTGAACTGGCACTGTTGCTTTTTTTTAATGTGAGCGACTCTAGGTCCTCAATCCAACTCACATCACCAGAAAAAACGATCACGTACACTTCGCCGCGTATACCGTGGGCGTCTGAAATAATTCCAATTTTTTTTTGTTCTGAGGCAATGGTCATAGATTTATGGGTGTAGCAGTTTATCTAAAAAAAAAGGAGCCTTAAGAGCTCCTTTAGAATATTTTTTGTGATTGACTTGAATTACTCAACAATATCGAGATGGTAACGCTTGTTTAGCTTTGTTCCTGCTGCACGAATAATTGTGCGCATAGCAGCTGCTGTTTTACCTTGCTTGCCGATAACTTTACCCAGATCCTCTTTATCCACCTTAAGGGCTAAAAGAGTTGTCTGTTGTCCTGGAATTTCATCGACTGAAACATTCTCAGGTTTATCGACCAAAGACTTCGCCATATGCTCAACAAGTTCTTTCAAGTTATCCATTTTATCCTCTGTGTATCCAAGTGCACGACTTTAGCTTCGTTAATACTATTTGACAAAAAAGCCTGCTAGAACACAAGGCCTTTTTTGTCAAAACCGCCGCTTTAACAGCAGCTTAACCTTAAACTAGGCCTTTGGAGCAACGGGTACGTGAACGTGTTTTGGCTTTTTCTTAGGACCACGAAGTTGACGCAAAGATGGTTTTACTTCAATGCCAGCCAATTTTAAAACATGACGAACAGTATCAGAAGGTTGCGCACCTTTTGTTAACCATGCTTTTGCTTTTTCAGCATTCACAGTTACTTTTTGTTCTTTGCCCATTGGAGTTGGGATGTAAGTTCCTAATACTTCAATGAATTTTCCAGTTACATACTTGCGAGAATCCGCAACAGTGATTCTGTATTTTGGGTCGTGCTTCTTACCTACTCGGGCTAAACGTATAACTACCATGGGATACCTTTCCTAATAACTCTATAAATCGAATCTAACTTTTTATATGGAGTTGAGGGGATTATCAAGGGAATTTCATTCCACTTCCACCAAATGGGTTCCCACCCCGGCCTTTTCCTCGAGGACCCATCCCCATTTTCATCATTCCAGACATCATTTTCTTGGCTTCTTCAAATTGCTTTACGAGCTTATTCACATCTTGCACTTGGGTTCCACTGCCTTTAGCAATCCTTTGACGCCTCGAGCCATTAAGGACGCGATGATCATTACGCTCCTGAATCGTCATAGATCTAATGATCGCTTCAATTTTTTTGATCTCATTATCTGGTGGTGTCATGGTTTTCATTTGTTTTGAAATCTCACCCATACCAGGAAGAAATTTCAGCATACTCTCGAAACCACCCAGCTTTTTAAGTTGCTGAATCTGCGCTAAAAAATCCTCGAGAGTAAATTCATTCGACATCATTCGTTTTGCAGAGCGCTCGGCCTCTTTATGATCGATCACGTCCTGGGCCCGCTCAACTAAGGAAAGCACATCGCCCATATCCAAAATTCGTCCAGCCAAACGATCGGGATGAAAAACCTCTAAAGCTGAAACCTTTTCGCCGACACCCATAAACTTGACAGGAATTCCAGTTATTTCACGAATCGAAAGCGCAGCTCCACCTCGCGCATCACCATCGACTTTAGTCAGCACTAAGCCTGATAGCGTCAGTCTCTGATGGAAAGTTTCAGCAACATTCACGGCCTGTTGCCCCAGCATGGCATCAGCAACCAAAAGAACTTCTGTCGGATTGATTACTTTCTTAAGCTCTTCCAACTCGGTCATCAGGGCGTCATCAATCTGCAGGCGCCCCGCAGTATCTAAAATTAAAACTTCGATCATTTCTTTTTCGGCCCACAAAAGAGCTTCTTTTAAAATTTCAGTGGGCTTCATGACAGTTGTTGAGGCAAAACAATTAAAATTATTCTGCTTCGCCAATGTCTGCAATTGTTCAATCGCAGCTGGTCTATAAACATCGGCAGGAACAAATCCAACTTTTTTACCTAATTTTTGGCGAATGTATAATCCCAATTTCGCAGTCGACGTTGTTTTTCCCGCACCTTGAAGACCGACCATCATAATGACGGATGGTTTTTCACGGACATTGATATCAACAGCTTCGCCACCTAAAGTTTGCACCAACTCTTCGTGAACAATCTTTGTGAACATCTGGCCAGGGTTAACATTTTTAATAACTTCTGTGCCAATGGCTTTTGCTTTAACTCGGTCAATAAAGTTTTTAACGACCTTGAAATTGACATCTGCTTCGAGCAAGCTCAAACGAATTTCTTTAATCACATCTTCAATATTTGAATCTGTGATATGACTTTGCCCTTTGAGCTTTTTTACGGAACTAAGAATTTTATCTGACAAACTTTCAAAAAGCATATTTTACCACCGTGAAAAAGAACCTTTTACTAATGCAATCCGTGCCATAATATAAGTCACAACTACACCCATTAGACAAACAAATATTGACGTTCCGAGCTGGACATCTGAAGAACCAATAATGGCATAGCGAAAACCATTTATTAAATAAAATAAAGGATTAAACTTTGAGATGGCTTGCCATGTAGGATGCAAGGTTTCAATCGAGACAAAAACGCCCCCCAGATATGTTAATGGCAGTAAGATGAATGTACTAAACGCACTCAATTGATCAAATGTTCTGGCAATAAACGCAATAAAAATACCAATAAATGAGAATGTTAATCCACCGACTAAAATAAAGAATAAAATCCAAAATGGATGCTGAACGTAAAGTGGTTCACCCAACTTGTAATAATGAAAAACTGTCCCAACCAGTCCTGTTACAGCAGCCACCAAGAAACCTCGGATCACCCCGCCAAGTCCCATTGCAAAAATAATTTGGCTATTGGTGATCGGAACCACTCGCATGTCTTCTAAATCTCCTGAAAATTTTGATGTCACAACAGATGATGATGAATTTTGAAAAGCATTGTTAATCAATCCCATCGCCATCAGACCAGGAATAAGAAAAGACAAATAAGGCATTCCGTTTTTTAAGGTCACGCTGGCCCCAAGTGAGACTCCAAAAACCAGCAAGTAGAGAAATGAACTAATAATAGGACTGATCAATGTTTGAATAATGACTTTTAAAAATCGTTTTATCTCGCGCTCGAGTAAAGTTAAAAATGCAATCATGTGTTCACCATTTTAGAAAAGGCCTCTTCTAGACGCCCCTCTTCAATTTTAATATTTTTAATATCTGTAAATTGAATTTTATGATGCGCTAAAATTTCAACCAACCCTGCTGAAGCGGTCTCGGTATAGACTGCAGCTTCGCCAGAATTAAATTCAATATACACTTTTTTAGTTGAATACTGAGCAATGGCTTCCTGAGTAGAGCCCATAAAGACAATTTTACCCTTATTCATAATACCCACACGTTCACATAATTTTTCAGCCTCTTCTAAATAGTGCGTGGTCAATAATATTGAAATCCCTTCGCTTTTCAGTTCTGTTACAAACTGCCAAAGTGATTCCCGCAAATGAACATCGACTCCTGCTGTGGGCTCATCCAACAAAAGTACTTTGGGAGAATGAACCAAAGCCTTAGCAATCATTAAACGTCGGCGCATGCCTCCGGAAAGTTGCTTCACATTCTTTTCCCGGTGGTCTTTAAGACCTAACTTTTCCAAAAGGTAATCGATACGCTCATTATTATTTCGAATTCCATAGTATCCAGATTGAAATTTTAAAATCTCATTCACTGTAAAAAAACCCGTATTCACAATCTCTTGATGAACCACGCCCATCTGTTTTTTGGTGAAATATGGATTTGAATCCACATCTTCTCCAAAAACTCGTGCTGATCCCGAGGTGGCTTTTTCAAGAGTTGTGATAATGGAAATAATCGATGTTTTACCCGCTCCATTAGGCCCCAGAAGACCAAATACTTCACCGGGTTTCATATAAAACGAAACATCGCGCACAGCTTCAACTCGGACCCCATTTTTTAGGGCGTAAGTTTTCACTAAATGACTCACTTCTAACGGAAAATGATTATGTAACACTATCTAGCCCTTGAAATGCTACTTGCAAAATCAATATCTGGATTTTCTTTTTTTGCCCAATTCAAATCCCACTCTTGATTTAATAACAGAACAGGTTGCTCGATCATATCCTGAAAGAGTTGAAAATTTCCTTTCAGTTGATGAACAGCTCTTCCGTCAGCCGTTCTGGGCCATCGTGCGACGGTGTATGGAAGCCGCTGCATTTTAACTTCTAGATTGTATTCATCTTGAAGCCGATGCACCAAAACTTCAAATTGCAACTCACCCACGGCACCAATTATAGATTCTTGATGCCCCACAATAGGATCGATAAATAACTGAATTGCACCCTCTTCGGAAAGATGACGAAGAGCTTCATTGAGCTTAATCCGTCGAAGAGCATCTCGAACGGTGACCTTTGCAAAAAGCTCCGGTGCAAACTTGGGAATATCTTCAAACTCGATTTTCCCTTGGGTTGAAATACTATCCCCGATGGCAAAATTTCCGGTATCACTGACACCGATAATATCCCCCGCATAGGCTTCATCAACAGTCTCTTTATCTGCAGCCACAAACTGATTCGAATAAGACAATCGTAATTCTCGATTCAATCGTGCATGATTGACTTTCATGCCGCGCTCAAATTTTCCGGAACAAATTCTTAAAAATGCTATCCGATCGCGGTGACGACGATCCATATTGGCTTGAATTTTAAATACAAAACCTGTGAAATTAGACGACAGTGGATCCACGGGCTCGCCTCGTTTTAAAGGACGTGCTTTAGGACCCGGAGCAAATTTTGTGAAAAATTGTAAAAATGTATCCACACCAAAGTTTTGCTTGGCTGATCCAAAAGTCACAGGACTGATTTTTCCTTGCAAAAATTCTTCGGGGTCAAACGGAGGCAGTGCACTTTCAATCAAATCTAATTCTTCGCGCACCTGAGCCAAGGTTTCAGAATCTAAATATTTCTCTAGAATAGGATCCATTGGTCCGGAAATATCCTCGACCGTGACCTCATCGCCTTCGCGGCGCTGGTCGTAGAAATGTGCCTGTTTGGTGATCCGGTTATAAATACCTTTGAACCGTTGTCCAATTCCCAAAGGCCATGTCACCGGATAACATTGCATATTCAAGGTTTTTTCAATTTCATCAATTAAAGTCAGGGGGTCTTTACCTTCACGATCCAACTTGTTCACGAAAGTAAAAATAGGAATGTTTCGGTAACGACAAACATCATACAATTTTTTAGTACGATCCTCGACGCCTTTGGCGACGTCGATCAACATGCATGCGGATTCAACAGCCATCAAAACACGATAGGTATCTTCGGAGAAATCTTTATGTCCCGGTGTATCCAATAAATTAATGCGCAAAGAATCAAAATCAAAAGTCATCACAGAGGATGTGATGGAAATTCCTTTTTGACGTTCAAGCTCCATCCAATCCGAAGTGACCGCTTTTGTTCCGGATTTACCCTTGACCTCACCGGTTTCATGAATCACTCCACCATGATAGAGCAATTTTTCAGTCAGTGTGGTTTTACCTGCATCGGGATGGGAAATAATTGCAAACGTACGGCGACGTTGAATTTCTTTTTGAACTTGGGGATTGGACAAATTTGACATTTTGCAAATATAGGACGAGCGGCGACTGACATCAACCTTGACGACACAGGTTATCTTGAATATGACTACTGTGCGTTGACTTGACTAGCTCAAGGGGGTTTGGAGCCTCCAGCTGATAACTAAGGAGGTCTCATGGCACAATTTTTCATCAGTACATTCTATAAATTCACCCCTATTGCAAATCCAGACGATTTCAAGATTTTTTTAGAGAATCTTGCCTTACGAACAGACACGATTGGTCTGATTATCATAGGTACTGAGGGCTTCAATGCAACTGTCGCCTCGACGTCAACAGCTGGTCTGAACCAATTTAGAAACGAAATCCTGAAAAAATTGGAAATTCCAGATCTGATGTTCAAAGATTCCCAATCCCAAAAACCCCCATTTCGACGTTTTAAAGTTAAAATTCGAGAAGAAATTGTTACCTTGGGAACTCCTGAATTAGTTCCGAATACGGATAAAAACCACCATCTAACGCCAACCGAATGGAATCACGTTCTTAAAAATGAAAAAGATGTGGTGGTCATCGATACACGAAATTGGTACGAAACAAAAATTGGTACTTTTAAAACAGCTATTAATCCCATGACAGATCAGTTCACCGAATTTCCTCAGTTTATGGATCAAAACAATCTGGATAAAGAAAAGAAAGTTTTGATTTTTTGCACTGGTGGAATCCGCTGCGAACGAGGTATTTTAGAATTGCAACGTAAAGGATTTAAAGATGTCTATCAACTTGAGGGTGGAATTCTAAACTACCTCAAAGAGTATCCGAATGATCAATTCGAAGGGGAATGTTTTGTTTTTGACCACCGCGTAGCTGTTGATCAATCTCTTCAGCCAACTATTAAATATCATCTTTGCCCTCACTGCGGACAACCTGCGGAAATTCCTGTGGATTGCAAGCGATGCGACACCCATGCATTTATTTGTGATGATTGTGAAAAATTAGAATGGAAAAATGTGACTTGCTCTAAGAATTGCGCATACCAACTAGAACTGCACCCCGATCGCAAAGGGGCCCATCAACCTTTATCATACAAGTAGTCACTAATTTTTATTGGTGATCAATTTTAAATTTGACCGTGTAATAGGTTTCTAAAGCGACATTTCTGGAATCAACTTTTGCCGGAACAAAAAGTAATTTCCACGCGGCCGCAATGGCGACCTCGTCCAAACCAAAACCTAAATTATTCATGGGAGTCACTTGACGAACCTGCCCGTGTTCATCAACAAGGAGTTTTAACTTGATAAATCCTTCAATATTTTTCTGTTTGGCTTCAGAAGTTCTTTGAATTGATCGATTGATTTGCTCCATATTTAATGGGCGCAATCCCTGTGTCACCAGAGACCCTTCCGCAGCTGTGGGAAGAGTTTCTTCGCCCGACGGATTTTGTTCAGTCTCGGCAAATTCCTCTACAGCTTTTACTGGATTGGCTTCTTTTTTTAAAGGAGCTGATTTCGTGATCTTTTGCTCAGCGTGACGGTGGAGTGGACTCGAGATGCGATTGGATGAGACCATTTCAATCGGTGTAAACTCAGAATAAACTGTAGAACCTGATATTGATCCCATCAAACCAAAAAGAATCCCGTGAAGAAGAGCTGAAATAAAAAAAAATGAAGATGTTTTTCGCAACGACATGCTTCATCTTTTTTAACTCTTCAAAGCCTTATTTGACAAACTAAAAACATTTTTGAGTACAAGATTCACCTGCGAGTGTCACCCGAGGTGCCATGCATTCCGTAGTCCCTTTGTGGCGAAGAAATCCCCACTCTGTGCTTTTGGGTTTAATTGATTTGTTCAGAAAATACGCCAAACAGGATTGCTTACCCATCTCGACGAAAGCTGTTCTCATTTTTGAGGTTTCGTCTAAGTAATCTTTTATAACATATTTGTTGATACCTATGCCATTTTTTGATGGACTGCTTTGGGTGACTCCAATGTCAAAATTTTTGTAATTCAGTGATCCACACTGCTCAACCGATGACAGCAATCCAAGACCAAAAGGATCAGCCCCAATACGATCAACCGCAACGACATGTCCTTTTACACCAACGATATCACCGGGCTGAATAGAATGGGTTTTTGAGACTGAAATATTTTCAAAACACGAAAATCCAGACAATTCAGCGTCAATAAATTTTGCCGAATTCTGCCGAATGTAAATAGGTTTATTTTCTAAACTGGGCTTGTAACGAAGGCCGGCTACTGCGATCGCTGAAGACACATAAGCTGAGCAGTCAACACCAAGCACTTCCGTTCCCGACCCCGCATTCGCAAAAAAATTGATCGCATTTCCAGAAATCGCCGGAGAACCACCGTAGTCATAGATCAATGGTGTCTCGCGCACTTCTTTGCACTGACTTTCAGAAGCGATCCCACGAATATAATAATGAGTGTTTTGAACAGACGCTAAATTAGAAATGACTCTTTTGCCACCTATGCCATCACTATGAGTTCCCACTCGCTCAATTCCCACAACACTTGATGTTGACCGATCCATCTCTGGTAAATCAAGCACTCGACAGCTTTGATAGGCCGTCGAGAAAACCCTATCGATCCCCTTGCTCATCGGAATAATTTGAGCCTGATCTCCGGGCCTAGGAACTGGCGTTGGTGTTGGATTTGGCATTGGTGCGGGAGACGGCGTCGCCTCACATCCTAATGATAACTCTGTCGCTGCTTTCTTAATCGATTCAACTTTTAACGAAATTTTTTGAGAGGTCACAACTGTTTGAGCTTCAGTACGGTCTTCCATTTCATATTCAATTAACTTTTGGATTTGTTCTTTCCAAGTGATGTTGGGGTTACTTAATGACTCCTCCAACATTAGATCAACCAATTGATGTAAATCAATTCTGAGCGCACTCACTTGTTTTTGCTGAGCGACAGAATCCACTTTGTTTTCTATTTCATCTATTTTTTTATCCAAAGCACTTTTCAAATCATTTGCATCTGGAATAATCTGTTCTTGATCAATCAAGCTGTAAAAGGCATCAAACACTTTACTTTGAACATTATTGCATCCCAAGGAATTTGAAATATCTGTGCTGGCTTGATCAATAGACTTGTAGTAGCCCGGAGAACAACTCGTAAATATGATCAGCGCTGACATCGCTAAAATTGATAAAGTTCCTAGTTTCCGCATCTGGCTTGAAATTAACATATCCATTTATCGGCACTTACAGAGAAACATTGAATATGTTAAAAAATGTTAATTTACTCTACATTTCCCTCTGAAAGCGAGTGTCAATAATCAAAAGACTGGACGATAGTGCACGTCCAGTTTTTCAGAATGTATTTCGTGATAATTTGCTAAAAATGTTAAAGAGTGAAAAAGATCGTTATCTTTTCTTAACAATCTCTTTAGGCATTTGTCATTTTTGGATTCATCAACAATCATCTGTGTGGTTCGTGCTATAACAATTACAAAAAAAGTGGATTGTCGTAGTAAAAACCAACAGAATTTGTAGTTTGCTTCGAGATTGGGTAAACAAGATTGAAGTGAATCAAGGAACAGCTTTTTTTGAAAGAGGGAGTTAAAAATGGCAAAAGTTCTAGTGATTGAAGACAATGTGGATACGCAGCTGCTGCTGAATAGGACATTGGTACCGACCTACGAAGTTAAGATGGCTTCAGATTTAAAATCGGCCTGGAACTATATAGAAAGTGAAGACTGGGATATTGTTATCCTGGATCGCAGCCTTCCAGATGGAGATGGGCTCGAGTTGTGCTTTAAGCTTAAGAAGCTCAACTTGGAATCAAAATTTTCAGTCTTGGTGTTGACCGCTCACGGTGAACTAGACGAAAAAATCAAAGGTCTTAGCGCAGGGGCCGATGACTATGTTGTTAAACCTTTTGAACCTCGCGAACTATTAGCCCGTATGGAGGCTATTTTACGCCGTCGGGCGGCCCATGGATCGCAGTTTCAATCCACGATTGCCCTAGCCAATTTGGTAATTAATATTGAAACTCATGCCGTCAGTGCAAAAGTTGGCAAAGACGAAACTGTTGCCATTGATCTGACTCCAATTGAGTTTAAAATTCTACTAACCTTAGTCAAAAACTATGGAAAAGAAATTGATCGAGAGCATTTGGTACAAACTGTTTGGGATAAAATCAATTTGAGCGAACGAAATATTGATACTCACGTCTGCCATCTCCGTAAGAAGATTATTGCTGGCGGACTGGTTATTAAAAATCGTCGCGGTAAAGGTTATTATTTAAAAAAAGAGGAGCCTCTGTTAAAAAAAGTGACTCCACTCAGCAGCACGGTGACGACATCGCTGCCCTATTTTAAAAGGAGCTTAAATGGAAACCTCGCTAACTGAAACCACTGTTGACCCAGATATTTATGAGTTGGTTCCAGGATTTTGTGAATCTCGAAAAAAAGATTTACAAGCTCTGAACACACATTTATCTGCAAACGATTTTAACGCTATCGCTAAGATCAGTCACACAATTAAGGGCATTGCCCGCCCTTATGGGTTTCCAACATTAGAAACCTTAATTATTCAATTGGAAAAAGCAGCCAAAACCAGTGACAGAATGACCTGCACTAAGTTACTGACAGAGATCGACACGTATTTCAAAAGCTATTGCAACTCATAGAAATAATAAATCACTGAAAATAAAAACCGCAATCATTTCTGATTGCGGTTTTTTTGTATTTCGAATGAACTCTAATCTTGCGACTAGGGATTCAAAATATACATGATTTGCCCCCGGTCCAGGGGCTTTGGCATAAACTCAATATTTAAAGCTTGCTCTTTGAGTTTTGATTTGATTTCCGCGGGATCTAGAGCCGACACCAAAATCACTTTCGTTTGTGGAAAGTAGGCGTCCAACAGATGGCACACATACAGACCATTTTTACCCGACAGATGATAGTCAATAACCGCAGCATCGGGCCCCTGCATATTTTTATCTTTAAGATCTCGAAGGTACCGTATGGCATCTTCAGCGGTTGTCATTGACTTGATTCGACAATTCTCATCAGAAGTTCGAAACATCTTCTTGAAGAGCTTGATCGTGTCTGAATCATCCTCCACGATAAGGATGTCTTTATGTTCATCCAGCAAATCAAGCTCATCAAAAAAGGCACTATTCCAAAACGGCGTAGTCCATTTTATATATTCTTCCATTGGTGACGTGTACGTCCCTGTTCCATGCTGATCCATAACTTCCCCCTATTATGTAGACTCTGCATTTTTAGTTATCAAAAGCAGATTCTGAATCATCCGTGTCCTCAAATCTTTGTGCGGTTTAAGGCAAAAATCCATTCAATTGCACCCGTGTTGAGTAAATTAAATGAACTTAAAACTTACAGCACAACACTTTTTATATTGACGACTTCATCTTCAAAACTAGAAATCAATCTATTGATCTCTAACATATTTTTGGCATCACACGCTTTCATGATTTGCTCGCCAAACTCTGTGATTTGATCAAACCCAAAGCTCGAACCATTGCCCTTGAGCTTGTGGCCTAGCGATCTCATCGAAGCAAAATCTTCATTGGCCGCAAACGTTTTCAATGCCTGAATATCTTGATCTCGTCTCGACAGATATCCAGGTATTGTATCTTTTAGCTCGGGCGGAATATTATAACTTGTTTGCATAAAAACTCCTTTGTTTAATTTTTTAGTAACCGTTTGCAACTAACATATCCGAAGCTCTGCGGGCCAGTTCATTGTAATTCACAGGTTTTTGCCAATGATCCAGATGATCAAAGTATTTTGTCTCTGGCAATTGCACCTTAGATCTATCTAATGCGGAGTACGTAATGACTTTCGCATGATGCAATTGGAACTTATTCCTCAAATCAGTAAAGGCATCAATAATTCGAGTTGATTTTTTTACCAGCTCATCCGCTGACAAATTATCCCCTAACATCCAATCCAGAACGATGAAATCCACATCTTGAAAACTCATCTTATGAGATGCTCCATCATGTCCATCAGATATAATTGTCTTACATCCTAATTGTTTAAAGATGGAAGCTGTTGCTGAAGCCACATCCATATCATCCTCAACAATCAATACTGTTGGTTTTTCTTTGTGCTCGACATCGCTGACTGTTCTTATGCTGGGCTGCTGTTGAATTTGTCTAAAATTTTTCAAGATTTCAGTGTTGGCCTGCCCCAGATACTCTTCGTCGCGATCTCGTGCCACATGCCACTCGCGAATTTGTTTTTCAAGAACTTGACGAGCCACTGCAAAAGCTTCTGACGGTTCGTGCCCTATGCCAATCGCATTGAACTCAGCAGAAACTGACTTAAAATGAAATCGGTACACCCAACGATCAACACCCAGCGCCGTAAATTGTTGAGTTGCTGAACCATTAGCTGGCATCGCATCGATAAGCTCCGGAAGCTGCCGAGCTGTAATATCCGCGATTTGTGCTTGGGCATTCGCAGACGCATCCTCTTGAATAATAATTGATTTGTTCAATTGTAGATCTGTCATATTACCCCCCTTGACAGTCACATTGGAATTTGAAGTCAATTGCGAAAAATCGAATGGTTGATCATCCGCCAATGTCTTGTATTTTTCTTTATACACTTGAGTATAAAAATACATTAATACAGGCATTGCTAATACCGGCAAAATAAGAAACAGAATCGGTATGATTGATCCGAAAGCCAAACCTGATATTGTCGCAAAAAAAAGAAATACTGGTAAAAATGCCTTCTCAAGAAATAACATATAACCTCCCTATTTGTTGACTACTCCGTTTAGTCACCTAAAACCTCCGATGTTTTAAGCCTCGTCTCGCTGCTTCTAAATAATTGTTTTTTATTTAGAAACCCACAACATCATGATATCAATTCAATCATCGAGGTTGGGATGAAAACCAGTAGAGATTTCTCGACTTTTCCCTCGCAATTTGAAAATCTGAATTCTTACATTTACAATTACAATAGGAGCAACAGGTTACATGAAAGTTCTGCTTATTGACGATTGTTTAGACACAGGAAACCTGGTTAAACAGGGCCTGTTTCCAATTGAAGTCACTCACAGTCTATCCATTGCTGAAGCTCATACTGTTTTGAAAAGCACAAAATTCGATTTGATCTTAATTGACGTTACGCTTCCAGATGGCGATGGTTTCACATTTTGTCGTGAATTATCTAAAAACCCGCTGCTCGCATCAACCCCACTGATTCTGCTTACAGCCAAGGATGAACTGGCCGACAAAGTATTTGGATTTAACTGTGGCGCTAGTGACTACATCACAAAACCGTTTCATATTCCTGAATTGCAAGCACGTGTGAATGCACACCTTCGCATCACCAAACGAATCGATGATTTATCACTTAAATCAAAATATTTTGAATTGGATTTAAATCTTCAAAAATGTTTTATTTTCAAAAAAGATGGATCGCGAAAAGACATCAACCTCACTCCAACAGAGTTTCGCATCTTAATGAGTTTGTACAAGGCCCAAGGAAAAACATTATCTCGTGATGAGATCATTCGCTCGGTCTGGAAAAATCACGGCACCTCTATTGAGCAAAAAGGCTTAGACACCCATGTCGCTCACCTTAGAAGCAAACTCGGAAAATTAGGCACTAAAATCATTTCAATTTATGGGGTGGGGTATTTATTTGAAGATGAAAATACCCCACCCCATACCAGGTGATCACATAACAAGATCGTTATATGATTCCTTGGGTTGTCTGAAAAGTGGTTCTACTTTCCGAGACAATTCAATTCGGTAAACATAGGCCGCATAGGCGGCAACCAAACCTGTCACTGCCAGCACGACCATCCAGGGATTCTTTCGAGCGAATTTCGCCAGTGATTCAGTATAATCTTCGAGACGATGTTCCGCTATTCCAAGGCCTGATTTAACCTGCTTTGACACTCTATCAAAATCAATATTGAGATTTGGATTCATAAAATATCTCCTCTAAAATTCTGTAGGATGTTTTTTTGAACTTCCCCGTTTTATTGATGGCTCAAGGTCATAGTTATCATTTGTATGCTTATCAAAAAGATCTGAAATCTTATGTGAGACATCGTCTTTGACGTTGCCATACTTTTTCTGAATTAAACCAGCTACTTTTTGAGCATCACCCTTCGTTGATTCCCACTCATCATCAGTAATATTTCCCCATGTGCGTTTTAAATCACCTTTGATTTGCTTCCATTTCCCTTTAATAATATCTGTATTCATGATGCATCTCCTTTGCTCTTTAGTATTAAGCAAGGCTTGTGCCTTAATTACATTTCCATGCTATCTGGCATTTCTTGTAGCTTTCGGTACAGAGTCTTGCGATCAATTCCTAAAATTTTAGCCGTTGCCTCACGCGCGCGATTGTTTCTTTGAAAAACAAACTGAATATATTTTTTTTCAACATCCTCTAATGGCAGAAATGTTTCTCCATATCTAAAAACAAAAGCATTTTTAATATCCGTTAAAGCGCTTTCCATAACAGGTGCAATATCCTCATCAAAAACTAAAAACGCTGAGGCATCAATTTCTTTGCTCGTGCAAAGAACTACAGACCGCTCAATGGTATTTTCTAGTTCGCGCACGTTACCTCGCCAGTTGTTTTTAATCAGATACTCCTTTGCTGCCGGTGTAAATCCTTTGATATCCGTTCCATTAATAGCATTGAATTTACTGAGAAAAAAATTTGCAAGTGGCATAATATCTTCTCGTCGTTCACGAAGCGCAGGAACCCGCAGTGGAATTACATTGAGTCTAAAGAAAAGATCATCTCGAAATCGTTTTTCTTGAACCTCAGTATTTAAATCTTTGTGAGTTGCCGTGATCACCCGAACATCAATACTCCGGTATTGATTTTCTCCAACGCGTTTGATTTTTCGATCTTGAAGAACACGCAATAATTTCGCCTGAAGTGGAAGATTCAAATCACCCACCTCATCTAAAAATAAAGTCCCCCCTTCGGCTTCTTCAAAGAGACCTACTTTTTTATCAGAGGCACCAGTAAAGGCTCCTTTGGCATGACCAAAAAGCTCCGATTCCAGTAAATTATCTGGAATCGCCGAACAGTTGATGGCCATGAACGGTTTATCCCGGCGCGAACTCCATTGATGAATCGCTCTAGCAAAGACTTCTTTACCAGAGCCACTTTCACCACTAATCAAAACCGTGGAATTACTTTGAGATACACGTTTTGCTAAATCATAAGCTTTTCGAAAAGCTTCGCTATGCCCAATCATGCCATCTGGATTTATTCCCCGCGAAACTTCAACAGCTTTTTTCAATGTGCTGTTTTCAGCATTGAGCTTATTCATCTTAAATGCGCGCTGAATAGAAATAAACAGCTGAGGAAAATGCAATGGCTTCACAACAAAATCATAGGCACCACATTGAATCGCTTCGAATGCTGTATCCACATCATCTGATACTGTAATCAGAATGACCGGCGTTTGAAATCCTTCTTCACGAAGTTTTTTGAGAAATTCCAACCCTGACATTTCGGGCATATTAAGATCTGAAATAATAGCACCCACATCTATTTTTCCGGCTCGAAACTCTTTCAGAGCGCGCGATGGATCTTCGTAATGATGAACTTTAATATCCTTTTGTTTAAAAAATGCTGTGATCAACTCGGCCATGTCTATATCATCTTCAACTAATAAAATTTCCTGAACCATGAAATCTCCCTCTTCTTTTTCAAAGTCATTCATTTTGGGGCAATAATCTTTATCGGACTGGCAAAAAAATCCCTCTCTGTTTGTGTTTAAACTGCTATGTCGAATAAAGAAGATTTGATAACAGCGATTTGCTTTTTGCAATAGGCCTTTACATTGCTTAAGAAAACTTAGGAAAGCAATTTGCTTTGTTTCGCTTTAATGTTCAACAATTTAAAAAAGGAGTTCTTATGTTAAATGCAGCGATTACTTTTTTTGTTATCGCCCTGGTGGCGTTTCTATTGGGTGCTACTGGTTTTGCCGGGATCTCAATGGAAATCGGACGAACACTTTTGTTTGTATTTTTAATACTTGCTGTGATCTCTTTTGTTGTCAGCATGATTCGTGGAAGATCTCCTCGAATTTGATTCCTTAAGAAATCTCAATTTTAAAAAGGAATTTTTATGACTCATAATCTGAATATCTATTTTCTTGGCATTGTCTTTTTGATTGCTTGTGCGAACACTCCCGATTCGGTTTTATATAAAAATCAAGATGATGATGTCACCGAAGTCACAACCCTAACTGGTGGATCAGAGTTTGCGATCATTGAATTTGAAAAAGGCAGTCATGCATTGACTCAAAATGGTCAAGCCACATTGCAAAAAGTAGCTCGTGTTGCACAAGCTGAAGGGCGCAAAGTGGATGAGATCAAAGTGCTAGCCTGGGCGGATCGCGATTACCCTGAAAAAGGAGTCAAAGCTGATCGCCGCGATATCAACCTGGCTGATGATCGCGCAAGTGTCATTAAAACTTATTTAAAAGATGACTTAGACTCCACTATTGATATTGAAAAACACAACATGGCTCTGCGTCCTAGCGCTTTTGGTGAACTTGTTAAATCAGAAGATTATCGAATCAAAAATGATTTTGAAATTACAGATGCTACAAAACAGGAACGTCGTGCAGATGGAAAACCCGATGTTCTCAGTCAAAAATTTTCGAAAGCTATCATTGTCATCAAGTATGAATAACCACCAAAAAAGTGGTTGGGAGATTTCATGAAAAAAATATTCTATTTTATGTCGCTTTTTTTAACTAGCTATACAGCACAAGCCCAATACAGCGCGGCTGGTTGGTTTATTGAACCCGGAGTGTTCTATCAATCTGGAACAGTTACTGTGGACTATCCAGCTCCATTTTCGGAATCAAGCGAAACGATTAAAGGCTATGGAATTGGATTAAGGGTAGGAGGCCATTTTGCGGATATTCTTTTTTATGCCGCAGATCTAAGGTATGGAAAGCCCCACTATGACTCCGATGCACTCAGTGATTCAGCAGATGCAGAAACCTTGGATGCTGCGGCGACATTTGGAGTGCAAACTCCGTTCTTTGGAATTCGAGCCTGGGCCAGCTATCTCATTGATGGAACCCTGGATCCAGGAGTCATCAACAGCGTTGATATCAAGTACAGTCGATTCGGTGGATACCGCATTGGTGTCGGACTCTATATCGCCATTGTCAGTGTTAATCTAGAATATCAAGATGCAAAGTACAATAACACTTCGGTGGATAGCATCGGCCCGTTTGCTGTTGGGACATTAGATGATGTGAATGCTTCAGATAAAAGCTATATCGTCAGTGTCACATTTCCAATTGCATTATAAAAGTCAGTATCTGTGTAATCAGGGTTGAGGTTATACTAGAAACTCGGTAAGCTTTTGACATGCTTATTCAATCATTTAAAAAACTAAAGAGTCGTATTCACGATTCTTTACATCATCGTATAGAGATTGATGTTTTATTGAGTCAAATCCCATCGCCACAAAGTCCACTTAAACAAAGAACTCATTGGTTATTTGATCTGATTGACTGGATTCGACGCGAAGGAACTCAACCCCATGATCTGGATTTTACAAGTGGCGCTCCGCAAGCCGCACGGGTCCGTTATCTTTTACAAATTCTTAATCGCAATCTGGAATGGAAACTGAAGTCGGCAAGAACATTGCGCTCTATCATTCAAGATACCAAAGGCTTGGAGTTATTTATCGAAATCGGTCTCTTCAGCCAAGACCATTTTCTTGGTGAATTTTTAGGCCGATTAAATGAAAAATGGCTTCCGCAAGTTCCGCGAGATCACGAGTTATCCTATATATTTAGTCAGAACTTTCACAATCAAGAAGATTTTGAATGGATTCGACTTCTGGATAATCATTCTTTCGATCAAATTTTAGAACTCTTTCATTATGAAGTGAGATCCACCGAATCACACTGGAACAGTCTGAAATCAGATGCGGAACAAGCCCTTTTACTTTTATCTGTTCAAGTGCAAGGCCTGGGCCTTTCTTCTGATTTAAGAAAACGCCTGAGCGATTCCCACTTTGAAAATTCGTCTTTCTACCAACTGCCCGATCTGATTGAACTGTTTGTGACAGAACCCGATTCTTTGAAAAAACAGGCTTTGGCCTTACGAGTTGTTCAAAAGTTATTGGATTGCCATCGTTCCTTAAAAGAAGTTCAGCATTATCTTGATCAGCATGGAGTGAACATCCAGGTCGTTTATAAAATTGAGCGTCTCGAACATCTTTTACGACGAATCCATGATTTAATTTCTCTTTTACAATCAAATCCTGTTGATTCAACAATGCTCTCATCATTTATTGAAAACCTCATCGCCGAAAGTTTAAATAAACGAAGTCTTTCAAGTTTTTTCAGTCAAATTTTTGGATTGCTTTCGCGGAAAATTGTCGAACGAAATGGCGAAACGGGTGAACACTACATCACAAGAACTCGTCAAGAGTACGTGGCCCTTTTTAAAAGCGCTATTGGCGGAGGGATTCTGACCTCGTTCACGGCTGTCTTTAAATTTTTATTGCACCATTTGCATTTTGAAGGTTTTTTTTCTGGAATTGTCTCCAGCCTTAACTATTCATTTAGTTTTTTGGCCATTCATTTCTGCCACTTCACTCTTGGAACAAAGCAGCCATCTTCGACAGCACCAGCCCTGGCTGCTAAAATGACAGCTGTTGATAATCCGCAAACCATTCGAATCCTTGTTGAGGAAATTGTTCATATCATCCGATCTCAGTTTGCAGCGATCTTGGGAAATGTGATTGGAGTTGTCCCCGTCACTTTTTTTGTATGTTGGATATTTCACATTGGTTTTAAAGTCCCCTTATTAACAGTCGAAGAATCACAAAAAGTGATCGAAAGTTTTTCAATATTTGGTTTAACACCAATCTATGCAATATTTACGGGCGGCCTACTATGGCTATCGAGTTTATTTTCGGGCTGGGTAGAAAATTGGTTTACCTATCATCAAATTTCACAAGCCTTGGCTGCCAATCGTCGCATGACTTTTATATTTGGAGCTCGTAGAGCTAAAACTTTGAGTCTTTTTTTGCGTCGAAACATCTTGGGTATTTCCTCAAGTCTATCACTGGGCTTTTTGTTGGGCTTATCTCCGGAAGTTTTTGAGTTTTTTGGAGTGGGGATCGAAGTTCGGCATGTCACTCTTTCCAGCGGAGCCATGACGAGTGCAATTTTTTCGCAACCCCTTTCAATCGTCAAGTCATGGGATTTTTGGAGTGCTCTGCTGGGTATTTTTTCAATGGGGGTTCTGAATGTAGGAGTTGCTTTTTCACTGGCACTGATGTTGGCTATCAAAGCCCGTCAAGTTCAAGCCCCAAAGCGTCGACTCATTTACCGTGAAGTGTTAAAATATCTCTACCAAAATCCACGTAGGCTTTTTTGGCCACAGAAGACAGAACAAAAAAACTAGGTGTTTATCAGCACACCTCATCCATTATTTTTCACATTTTAATTTGAAAATGAGATCCTCTATTTAGGCCAATGCCCTCAAAGCATCCCTAAATAGGAGGATACGATGCAAACTAAAATTGTTATTCGAGACTTTGAACGGACTGAAAATTTAGAAGACTATCTTCAGGGTAAAATTGAAGACTCTATCTATCCCTTCTTGCAACAATTCCCGGATTCTCAGGTTCAAGTGACAGTGAATGAAGATCGACATCGCAGCTCAACCCGAAAACCTCATTTTGAATGTACTGTTTTACTGAATATGAATCACCCTAAGTCAGTTATTCGAGTTCATCGCAGCAGTGACCATTTCTACACGTGTGTTCAGGAAGTAACAGAAACACTAACCGGTGTATTGAGACGAAAACACCGCCAGCTTTCATCTTTGCAAGCCCGCCGACGACCGACTCTGAATGATATTCCTTATCTTGAGGAGCCCCTACTCGAGAGTGAGGCCAATCCCCAATCAAAGATTACTTAGTTGAGGTACTATTGGGTACCAAACGAATTCCATCGTCATGAATGGTGATCAGTTTTCTTTTGTATAAACCACCAAGAACAATCTTATATTTCTTTTTGCTCACACCAAAAAGTTTATAGATTGTTTCTGGTGAGGTTTTTTCATTTAAAGCTAAAAAACCACCCTGCTCTTGAAGCAACTTTATAATTTCAGGCTCTATCCCGATGGCAGCCTGATGCCCTGTTCGACTCAAAGATAAATCGATCTTTCCATCTGTTCGGATTTTTTGAATATATCCGTCAATCACCTGACCATAAAAAAGTGGCTTAAATACCTGATCACCATAAAGCACGCCGATGGCTTTATTCTCGATAATGGCTTTATAACCTATATCCGTTCGACGGTAGATCAACAACTTGACCTGTTGGTCTACTTTTAAATCATCAACATGATGGGGAATAAATGATTCCAAACGCATACTCGCAAAAGGACGCCCCTGCTCATCTTCAGAAATGGCAACAATAATCTCATCACCTTCACTGAGTTTTTCTACCTGTTCAGATGTCGGAAGTAATAGATCCTTATCCTGGCCCCAATCTAAAAAGGCACCAAAAGGGCTCAGGGCAACAACTCGCAAAACACGATAATCTTCTGAAATAGCCTTTGGTCTTTCCATAGCCTTTTTTATTGCACCGTCCTCTGAATATCAAGCACAATTGAAAAATGCTTAAAACAAAGTTGATGGACTATTTCGAAAAGCACGAAACCAGACTTGAAATTGGATTCTTTATCGGTGGTTTCATTTTTGATATTTGGATGCTCGCAGCCCCCGACGAGCTGTTTTCGATCATTCAGCAAGTGCTCTATTTGCTACTCATTGCAGGCTTTATTCATTTTGAAATATTATTTCGACTACACCGGTGGCGTCCTCAATCAGTTATTCTAAAAGCATGGCCCTACCGAACACTGATTCTCCATTTTCTATTGGGATCACTTCTAAGCTTGTATTCACTTTTTTACATCAAAAGCGCTTCTCTTTTCAGTAGCATCATCTTCTTATTGTTTATGATTGGTCTTTTGCTGGCCAACGAATTCCCCATCGTAAAAAGATCCACTGTCAGCATCAAAGTGGGTCTCTTTACAATTTGTTTGTTTTCTTTTTTGTCGATTCTTTTTCCATTGGCTTTTGGATATGTGGGGTTTTTTCCATTTCTTGGAGCCACGCTGGCCACATTGGGTATTCTTTATTGGCACGTTCACTATTTAAAAAAACAAATTCAAGACACATCGATTGTCTATCGTGCACTGCTAGCACCTGCATTCTCTGTCATGGCATTTTTTTCTTTGTTCTATTTTCTAGGATGGATTCCTCCCGTACCGTTGAGCGTTCGCAATCACGGCGTTTATCATTTTGTTGAAAAAAAGGAAGGGCAGTATTTTCTTTCCTATGAAAAAAAGTGGAATAGTTTTTTACAAGATGGTGACACGGAGTTTCAGGCTCAACCTGGAGATAAAATCTATTATTACGCTCAGATCTATAGTCCCGCTCGAATTTCAGATGAGGTGATCATACATTGGTATCAAAAAGATCAACGTAAAAATTGGGTTCTTATGGATAAAATACCACTTAAAATTCAGGGTGGACGCACTGATGGTTATCGCGGCTTTAGTTTTAAAACGAACTACACACCAGGGCGTTGGAAGATTGAAGTGCGCACGAACTCTGGCGTTGAAATATCACGGCTTTATTTTCAAATCTTTACAGCTCCTGCTGACCCAAATCGAATCTTTACAATATCTAAAAAGTAGAAACTGCCCCACATGAGTGGGTCTTCCAGACACGAAAAAAAACTGATCCCTATCCGCATTCCACTTGCGCATTGCAGTTATAATCTTAATAAATAATTGAGATTTCTATTCACGCAACTTTGGATTTCCAAAGTTCATCTCATCATTTGATGGATTTTACACCAATTGATAGTTATTATTGTCGGCAATATAAAGATAAACATGATTTTCTAAATTCTCTTTGATTTTTGTCGTGCACCAAGATCTTCGCGCGAGTCTTTTAATATGATCTCTGAACTTAGCCATTCTTTGATTCACTGAAAAAATGGGATCAA
>Ga0209542_10000264_pt1 | contig 130313 bp, 167 predicted proteins | sample RifCSPhighO2_01_FD_184028 | JGI IMG/M metagenome (GOLD analysis project Ga0209542, IMG submission 184028) | Soil microbial communities from Rifle, Colorado - Rifle CSP2_plank highO2_0.1 (SPAdes) (version 2) | ecosystem: Environmental > Terrestrial > Deep subsurface > Rock core/Sediment ... | reverse complement strand
CTTGCAAAAGTTCCAACTCTAGAGCCGAATTTTCCTGCTGCCTTAATTTTTTTTGTCTTGCTTCCCATTTTAATATGTAATATATATAAGGTGAAAATAGGCTTTTTAAATTATGCTGTCCATGGCATAATTTGATAGATATATTAAAAGGCATAAATCCTTATAAGAGTTTAATCAGATTATTTTAATGAATTCATCAGAATATAAAACAGATTACATTATATGCCCTGTGAGGGAAGTTTCCAAGCAAATTGTGGCAATTCTTGATGATTATGTTGCCAGATTAGAAGAAACTGGAAGGCCCGCACATTATCCATTAAGAGATGTTGAACAGTTAACTGACCATACTGGATTGAGGATACTTTCTGAACACAGGGTTGCGATGGAAAATTGCGAGAGAGTCAGAGTTTATTGGAATGGAAAAAGAGAGGAAAGTTTTTTTGATTTGGGGATGGCTTTCTCCCTGAAAAAACCAATAATTCCCATAAATAGATATGATGTTGAAAAAATAGCTGTTCCCGAAAAGAAAAGTTTTGAAAATGTTTTGCTGGTTCTCGACAGGGAAGCAAAATTGAAATCTGTGAATGATATTTATTAATTTTATTAAAAAACAAAAATGGGGATGCCAGAATTTGAATCTGGATCGCAAGCTCCCAAAGCTTGAATGTTGCCAGGTTGCACCACATCCCCACTAAATAAACTAATAAGAAATGGCTTTTTAACCTTTGCCTTGTTTGTCCTATTTGTGTGATTCAAAAGAAAAAAATTAAAATTATTTCTTCTTGGCTTCTTTCTTTTCTTCTTTTGCCGGTACTGTTGCTGTGGGCGTTGCTGCTGTTGCTACTGCCGGAGCGGTTCCTGCTGTAGGAGCTGCGCCTGAAGATCCTGGTGCTGCTGTTGCAAGCGCTGCTTTCGCTGCTTCTTCTGCAGCCTTGGCTTCTTCTTCTGCCTTCTTGACTTTCTCCTGCTGCGCTTTTCTAACTGTAAAGAATTTTTCCATGTCTGCTTTCTTTTCAGCAGAAGGCTCTGTAATCTCATTCTTAATTTCATTATCATACTTTCCCGCATCGATATCTTTCTCGATATCCTTTGCTTCTTTGTTATCAATTAAAATTCCAAGAGAAACGCATGTGCCAACAATTAATTTTATTCCTGCCCTAAGATCTTTTGCTAATAGTCCTGAAAGTTTTGTCTTTGCAACAGAAACAACTCTTTCAAATGAAATATTTCCAACCTTATATTTCAAAGGCTCTCCAGAACCCTTTTCAAGACCAAGTTCTTTCTTTAATAATTCCGAGACTGAAGGTGAGGAAACTTTTATAGTGTATGTTTTTGTCTTTCCATCAACATCAATTTCAACCGGAACCTTTGTTCCTTTAAAGGAAGATGTTGCTGCATTCACATCTGCAATAACTTTTCCAAGATTTATTCCTAATGGACCAATTTGCTGGGCCACAGCCGGACCAGGCTTCATATCTCCACCATCTACAATTAATTTAACTTTCATTGAAACTCCTCGCTTAGTTCATCACCAAGGCTTTTTGAATCTTTTGCTTCTTCCTCTTTTTCTTCTTCCTTCTCTTCCCTTCTGATTACTTTTATGTTATCTATCTTGACTGTTACTGGGATAGGAACAGACGCTCCAAGCAGTGAGACAACTACCTCTCCTTTTTGCTTATCTATTCTCGTGACTTTGGCTTTTTCCCCTTTGAATGTCTGGCCAATCATTTCAACAATGTCTCCAACTTCTATTTTAATATCCTCTATCTTTGGTTCAATCATATTTTTAATTTCTTCATAAGTAACTGTCTTGCCGATAATTCCTTTTACATATGGAAGATTAAATGCTGCTTCTTCCGCTGATTCTCTTTCTGCGGCTTCTAAAATTATGTACCCCCTTAACCCGTGGGGACGTGCAATTGCGTATACGTTTAGACCTTTTTTTACAACTCTGTCCTCAATCATTTCCATTGCTTTTTCTTCTTTATTTGTCGTTACTTTTATTATGAATAACATCTTTATGCTCCGCTACTTCCCTAGTATCTAAGAAGTAGATATATAAGTTGAGAAAAGATGGTTTATAAATATTTTGTTATCCTTTTTTCTGAATTTAAATCGAAATAATCTGCTATAAATATCATCAGCCAAGAAGATTTTTCATACGTTTTTTTAGCTTCTTCCTCGATGGCAGTATCTCTTTTCTCGTTCTTCATTATGGTCCTTTATCGTTTCGGGATTTCTTATGTCATCCCGTGCATGAATGCATTCGTGAAAGGCAGTTATTGTGAAATCTTCCTTGGAATGAATTCTATCCAGATATACTATTAATTCCAGAGATGCTGGCTCAGAATCTCCTCTTCTCTCATCGGGACTTTTGCCCATAAAAGAAAAGCTATAACCTTCTTCATAAATTCTTTGGACTTGCCTTGCTGTTAACATGCAATATTGCAAAAACTCTCATTTTTAATTATTTCTATTGTAAAAAACTTAATCTGTGCCTGTAGCTTTGTTAAACAAATCATCAATTGAATTGCATAAATATATCTTTGGCCTGCCAATAATTGTGCGAAAATCCAATCCTAAAGATTGAAAGAAATCTCCTGCAGGAATGGTTATTCTATGAGACTTTGTTCTTTCATCCAAATATTGTATTATAATTTTTCTGTTGGGTGGTGTTTGTCTGAGCTGTTCTGCCCTTCCTGGATAGTCACAGAATACTGTCGATGAAATATTTATTGATGGAATTAAAGCCAAGAGATTGTAATTAATTATATGAACGAATCCTTCATACTTTTGCATTAGCTGTTTGGGTAAAATTAATTATTAAATATTTCTATTGTACATTATCTAACTTAGATAAATATTCCTTGACTCTTTCGATTGTCTGGGGAATGAGGAATTTTTCGACTTTGATTTCGAAAAGCTCTAAAACTGGCGCGAATTCAGAAATCCTGTACTGGTTTTCCTGCTTGTCAACAAGCATTGCATCCCTTAATCTTTTTAGCTGCCTTCTTATGTTGCTTTCTGCCAGCCCTTTGCTGTCAAGAGAATTTTCCTTTCTTAATTGCTCAACTTTATCCCTTATTGTGAAAGATGAAAGCCATTGCTTGTTTTTTCTTGCTTCATCTAAAACAAGAAATATGTCCACCATAATGTCCCTGGAATCTCCTGGCTGTAGAAGGCCAAGGGAAAGGCAAACTTTCCTCATCAACTCTCTTTTTCCTGTTTCATACGGCTTCTCATACTTTCTTAGAGTAATTTCACCAAGAGGAACCTCTTTTATCATCCTAATATCTAATATATTAGTAATTTAAAGATATCGATATTGTGAGCTGTAAAGTTAAAGGGAGCTAATCAATATTTCTAATTTTAGCGGGAGAACATTAACCTAAAGTTAAAGTCTCCAAAGTCTTATCTACGCTGATGTCAGGGGAGCACTTAACTGTATGTTTTTGGGAGCGTTTAACTAATAAATAAAAGAAAAGTTTTATAAGTGGCTTTATCTTCAAGAAATGATATTAAAAAGAGGATGAAATGAAAAAGAAAATTATTGCCACTGGCATTTTTCTGATGTTAATGCTTTCCCTAATTGTTTTTGTTGCTGCTCAAAATGAAAGTTCTTCCAATTCAATAGAACAGAATTCTCCACCTGATTCAGAAACAACTTCAAACTCTGTAACAAATCAAGAAGTTACATCAACTACAACTGAAAATTCTTCAAATGATATAAGCGATAATTCAAAAAATAAAACAGAATTTAATGTTGATGCTGGAATAACCCCTGATAATCCTATTTATTTTGTAAAAGATACTTATCAAAGGATTGTAGTTGGAAATGATCCTGAAAGAGCTCTAGGTTATAGGGAACAAAAAATTGCTGAAGCAAAAGCAATGGTTGAAAAAGGAAAGCCTGAAGAGGCTGAACAAGTTTTAGACAGAGCTTTGCAATATGGAAATATTGTTGAGAAAGAAGTTTCACCTGAACTTAAAGATAAAGTTAAAGAAAGTGCAGTTAAAGTTGAAGGCGCAATTAACGACATGAAAGAAAATACAAAGGGTGAACAATGGAAAGATGTTAATGAAGGTTTTGATAACAATATAGAACAGGGGGAAAAAGTTGAAATTGCTGCAGAGTTATCTGCTAAAATTGCAGAGTTATGTGAAACTCTTGCTAAACTAGACCCATTACAATATGCTGATTCTTGCAAACCTAAAGATAATTCTCCTAGGTGGATGAAAGAACAAAATAAGCAATTAACAAAGGAGCAAGAACAACAAGCCCAAGCTTTTTTTGATAAACTCTCCCAATGTTTTGAGAATCCTAAGCAGTGTGATTGTAAAGGTATGGGAATTCAAAAATTCGAGGATTTCTGTGTTCAACAAAGTGCATTAGCAGTAAAGTGCATGGATGGAGATAAAACTTCTTGTGATTCTATGAATAATGGGGCTCCTGAAGACTTATTGCCTGATTATTTAATTCCTGTAATGAAGCAAGTTGAGAGTAAATATTCAAAATCTCAGTTTGATAACTTTGCACCTGAAGAATGTGTAAAAGCAAACGCAAAAACACCTCAAGAATGTAATAAAATTATGTTTAAGCTTAATGCGCCTGAAGAATGTTTAGATGCAGGATTGACTGGGACATCAAGAGAAGATGAGACTAAATGCAGGGATATAATGTTTCAGCAAAATACTCCTAAAGAATGCGCTGATGCTGGAATTACTTCTCAAGATAAAAATGGTGCAAGAAAATGTGCTAAAATAATGTTTCAGTCTAGAGCACCTCAGCAATGCCTTGATGCAGGATTGACAGGAGAGGGCAGAGACGATGAGAAAAAGTGCAGAGAATTAATGCAGAGTCAGGGAGGAAATTATAAACAAATAAATAATACCTATGCTCCTCAATTTAACAGAGATTGTAATTCTATACAAGATGTTAATGAAAAAATGAAGTGTTTTGAAGAATTTTACAATAATGCTCAATTTCAGATTAAAGACGATTTCAGGCAGAGAGAGATGACAGACCAAAATACAGGAGAAAAAATAACTCCGGAAGAAGAAGCACAGAGAAAAGTATGTATGGATAAAGGAATGGGAACTATACTGAAGTATGAGAATGGAAAAAGAGTAGTGATTTGCGTTGATAAAAATCAGCTAGGGGCCCAGGGGGGGCAGCAATGTCAAAGCCAAGATCAAATAGAAAGATTAAAACAAGATTGCAAATCAAGAGGGCAAGATGCTCAAGTTGAGACTAGGGGAGGATGCCCATGGGTTATATGTATTGGCGGAGAGACACAAAAGCAGTCTTATCAACAACCTGGTCATGTCGCAGGAGATAAATCTGGAATCAAATGTCCTGATAATATTTGTGATGATTATGAAAAAATGAATTCTTACGCATGTCCTGAAGATTGTGGTGAAACAAGACAACCTGAAAATTATCAACAACCTCAAAATAGAATAGACCAGCCACAGCAACCAGATCAAAACCAAGAGAATTTTTGTTCTGGGCAAGCTCCAAGTTGTGCACCAAATGGTGCTCCTTATTGCCAAAATGGAAATTGGGTTTGTCCTTCAGCACCTCAACAGGAACAAGTTCCACAGCAACCTCCACAAGAACAACAACCTACTCAGCCAATAGAACAACCACAAACACCAGCTCCGATACAGACTCCTGAAATAACTCCATCACCTGCCCCTGTAACTGGAGGAGTAATAACTGGAAGAGTTATAACTAGTGAATATGGGAATGAGAATAGCAGAAGTGGAGACAGCTTTTTAGATTACTGGTTTAACAGATAAAAATGAAAAAAAGTGTAATAAGCAAAGAACAAAAAGTAGTTTTATCCAAAACTTATGGATGGATTATATTAATAGGATTAGTTATTCTTGATGCTTCTCTTGATATAATTTTTGCAGAGGGAAAAGGACTTGAAAGTCCAGTGTGGAAGCCAATAGCAAATTTTCTTGGAGTTAATAATCCTCTTTTCTTAACCCCTCTTATTATGATAATATTTTATTTTGGAGTTAAAGGTGGAGCTTGGTTATCTAAAAAGGTAGATAAAATTCCAACCCAAGCAGAAGAATTAGTTTTAACTACTTTAGTTATTGTTTATGGTGTTTTTGTTTTATGGTTAATTTCAGTTTATCTCTTTAACTTTACATTGATTAAAAACCACCTTTATTTGATTCCTATTCTGATTATAATTGGAATAGCTTATAGCTGGTGGGCTGAAAAGAAATTAAAAAAATAAAAAATCAGGTCCGGGGAGCACTTAACTGCCCAATTTTGCAGAGCTTAATTTGTTTGGATTTATCTGCTTATACTTGCTAATCGAATTAATCCTAACCAATGATTATCCCCAAAATTTAACTTTTGTCCTGCCCGGTTACATGGAACTTCATCTAATGTTGTATGTGCTTCTATGAAGTTATGCTGAATAACCAAAGCATTCATTAAAATTGGGGCAGACCATAAAGCTTTCAATCCTCTAAAGTCATCAACTCTATCTTTAATCTTCATAAAAACGGTTTCTATTCGGTAGTTATGTATTTTAGTAACACTTGCATTTTGTATTTTATGCTCAATTGTTAAACCACCAATTTTATTAGAATAGAAGAGTTTTCTAAATGCTCTTGGATAGAAAACACCTCCATCAGTTTGAATAAATCTTGGCTTTCCTTTTTGAATTGACTTAAAAAGGAATTTTTGTGCTTCTATTGGATTGCCTGACAAACTATAATGAGCCCCTGTAATTAATCGGGTATCCCAATCAATACAACACCAAAATCTATCATCTCTCCCTCCGCAATCAATTAAGGTTTCATCAGCATAAAAATTATTTCCCATGTTATACCCTAACTTATCAACAAACTTGCTGACTTTTAATGTATATCTTCTTACCCAGTCAAGAATGCTCATATGGCTTATTTTCGTGTTTAGATGTCTGCTTAACTGATTTCTCATTTTCCTACTTGACAGATTAGAAATATACATATCGATTGACATTGTAATAATCTTTTCATTATTTCTCATTCTGTAAAAGCCATTATCGAAGACAAAACGATAATTACAAATCTTACATCTGTATCTTTGGATTTTTCCTCTTTTTCTGTTGTTCTTAATTCATCTTTCTTAATGCTTTTCTCTTCACAATGTGGACAAACTATCTCTTTCATAATATAATTAGGTACCTATCGTTTATATATCTTTCGGTACCTAAGTTACTATTTGCTAGTGGGTACCTAAAGATTTAAATAGAAGTTATTATTTCTTATTTTATGAAGTTACAAAAACAACTTTCTAGAAAGGTGGGAAACACTGAATATGCTAAATGGGTTATAGTTATACCTCTAGAAATAATTAAAGAACTAGAATGGAAAGAAGGACAAGATTTAGAAACAGAGGTTAAAGATAAAAAGCTAACTATTAAGAAAAATTAATTTTTTTAGTTAAAATAACTCCCGTTTACTTTACAGCTCACGATATTGTGTTATTAAAATCTATGGAATGAAACTTCATTATAAGTATTGAACTTTTGCCCAGAAATCTCAAAATATTCTTGAAAAAAATGGCCAAAATCTGAAAATTCGAATTCTCCACCTTTACCATTTTGCTCAAAAACTAATCTTTTATCTCCTACCTTTCCTAGATAAATGCCTGTATGGGCAAGATAATTGTTTAAACCATTTCTTACAGCAATTATTGCATCTGCTGTTTCTTCTACTCTTGGATATCTTAAATCCAACTTTTCGTCGCATATCTCTTCTGGAGGAGCATAACGTGGAAGATTTATTTCTCCAATAAGGTAAAGAACTGTTCCATGACAATTTGGCTCGTTGTCCATCTTATCTTTAACTTTTCCTAAATATTGATTTTCTAATAAATAAATTATTCTTTTTCCGACAAGCGATCTTTCGACTATGGTTTGTACTTTAGGGTCTGATAATGTGTTTGAATTCATGCTGCCATGATAAAATAATGGTTAAAATACCTTTCTATTATCATTAATGAGATTGTCTTCCATCATAATAAAGGTTATAAACCTATTCTATTAAATAATGAAATGGAACTAGTGGCTTTTCTTGGAAATGACAAAGAAAATTGGGGGCAGGTTAAAGCCCTATGCGGAAGAATGCAATGGAACAATATTGTTCTTGTGAAGAATAAAAATGCTAATGATTTTGAGATTGAAAATGCAGAAGTTGTGGAGATTGATTCTAATAAATCTTTGATTGGTATAAAAAATGACTTGATAAACAAATTAAAAACAAGATTGAAAGATTTTGAAGTTGCTCTTTCAATTGCTTCTGGAAATGGAAAAGAACACATGGCTCTTGTCTCTGCATTATTAACCCTGCCTGTTGGGGTAAGACTAGTTGTATTTACAAAAGAAGGCGTTGAGTTTATTAATTAAAATGTATTTTACTATATAATAAAACTTATATATTGCTTACGAATATAATGTAGATGTCATATTGCGAAGGTATGGATGTAAGTATTGAAAAGATGGATAGAAGTGACATTTTGAGCCTAAGAAATGGAGAAGTGATTAAATATAGAGATCCAAGGCATGGAACACAATATTTATTTGTTGAAAGTATTGATATGGAAAGGAAAGTAGTTAGTGGAATGATTTTAGAACAACCTGTTGGAGTAAATGCTATTCCAATTCAAGATTTAGTTGAACAAGGGATTGCTATTGCGAAGTATAGAGTATGAAAGATAATTGTTTGTTCTATTAAAATATTAAAAAATAGCCAGAGCCCACTTTAACATTAATGCCAACACTAATAATAGCAGAACCCAAGTTGATATTTTATAGGCAATTTCTCCCGCCTTCTTGCTCTTTGTTATTCCCCATATTGTAAGAAGGAAGAACTTTCCACCATCGAATATTCCCAATGGAAGCATGTTCATCAATGCTACTGAAAGATTGATTATTATGAGCCACCATAACAAATCGTTGATAAATATTCCGAAGTCGCCTATTCTTGACTGGTAATAAACTTCTGGATGCTTTATCTTTGATATAAATGAGTAAAAAAATCCCATTATCCCTGAAGGTTTATTCGGAATAATCCCTATGCCTAAGAAAGCTTTACCGTTTCTTTCTCCTAGTTGAATATTGTACTCTTTTGTTTTTGTTCCTGTCTTGCCGATTATCGTTGTGATTTTTATTTGATCTCCGGAGCCATAGTTATTCAATGTCTGGTTCAAATCATTATATGAATTTATTTTTACGTTATCTATCTGTGAAATAGCCCCTTTTAATTGGGCATTAAATGCTGGGGAGTTGTCATATGCCAAAAATGCACTGACTTTTCCCTCTTTCACCAATGAGACAATATCCAGAGTTATGAAATAAGTTTTATTGTTAACATTTATTTCCCCATATGTTATATTTGCAAAAGTCACGTTTGAAATTCCGGTTATCTGTGAGGCATTTATTGGAGTTATAGCATAAGTATTAAATTGAACTCCCGCAGGAATGAATGCAAGGGAAAAGAAGGCCCACATTATCAACGCAAAGACAATAGTTACAAGAATGTTCGCAAAAGTTCCTGAGGCAAGAATTGCCATCTGTTCTTTCTTGCCTATCTTATTCATTTGCTTTTCATCAGGTTCAACAAAAAATGCAAGGAATGGACCTAGAAAACCAAATCCTGTTGAATGAACTTTTATTTTGCTTAATTTGGCAAATATTCCATGGAAAAACTCATGAGGTATTGCAACGATTGCGATTATGATTACCCAGTATGTGAAGTAAAACGGAGGAAGAAAATCCAATTTAAACAAACTTGGAATGTAAGGAAATAAGGGCAATAAGACCGGAATTTTAATTGCCTTTGCCAAATAGCTTGAACCAATATATGTTATCGAAAACTTAACCAGAAGATAAATCATTAAAATCATTAATATAAAACCGCAGAAAATTATCAGATATTCAAGTGCTTTCAGAAGTTTAGAATATTTCTTGGAAGTATAATTGATTATCTTTATCCCTATTTTTGTCTTATATAAGTAGAGAATGCCCTGCCTTTCTAAATTCTTTTTATGCTTGTATAAAAAAAGGATAGCAATTAAAGTGAACAGGACAAACAGAGTTAAATCGATTGCTATAAAGCTCATTATTTTATTTCTTTTTTATTTTATTTATTTCTTCTTCACTGGACGGAAAGACTTACCATTGCACTTTGGGCACTTCACTTTTCTTGCTATGACTCTAACTGCCTGAGTTCTAATCTTTTTACTGCAATCTCTGCAAACGAAAATATCTCCAAACAATCTCTTCTGTGCTATTAGTATTTTTGTTGCCATTTTACTTTTTGTTTATAAATTTAAATTACCCTCATAATTGCTTTCTTGCCTTCAACATCCCAGTATTCTACTTGTTTTTCAGGAGCAAGATGGTCTTTAACTTCTTCTATGAATGGAAGGTCAATTGTTTCAAAACTTTCCAAGTCCATCACAGATACCTTGTCTCCAGAAATGCTAAGTATTTGTCCGCGTCTTTTCTCTACCATTGGAACTTCAAATCTTGTGCTCCCGGGAATTGCAGTTATTTTTTTCTTTCCTGAAAAAATCTCTATTGCCTCTATTCTACACTTGGATGCTCCGTGCTTTCCTGTTTTTGAAACATCTACTGACTTGACAGCGCAGGCTTCTCCGTCAATTATAATTGTTGTGCCCGGTCTTACCTCTGTCGCAGATATAACTTTTAAAACCATAAATGGAGTGAGAAAGAAACGTTTATAAAACTTACGTAGTAAGTTTTATCTCCCTTTTTAGATAGAATTTTAAGTAAACCTTAATTTAAACATTATATTAAAAAGATTCAAAGAACAAACAATATAATTAAGTGTATAATTGATTTTTCTATTATTTAGAATCACAGAAGGAGAATATAACTTTAACCATATTAAGCTTGACAATTGATTTAACAAGAAAGCAAAAGATTTAAGAGGCATAAATGGAAAAGATTATGATGACAGATAAGCTTTAGAAAAGCTTAAGAAAGTAAGGATTAATAAATTAATATGACAGATGTAGTTAAGAAAGATGATTTTGTTGAACTGAAATATACAGGGTATGCAAACGGAAAAATCTTTGACTCAAATATAGAAATGGATTTGAAAGAGCTTGATGAGAAGGCACAACCTGTTAAAACAATAATCTCTGTGGGAAATGAGATGGTTGTCAAAGGATTTGACAAAGCCTTGGAAGGAAAAGAAATTGGAAAAGAATACGAAATAATCCTAAACAAAGACGAAGGATTTGGAGAGAGAAAAAGAGATCTTATTAAAACGATTCCCTTAAAAGTATTTCATGAAAAGAATGTCGATCCCAAGCCCGGGATGAGTTTTGTTGTTGACAATATGCTTGTCAGGATTATAACTGTATCTGGAGCAAGAGTTATTGCTGACTTTAACAATCCTCTTTCTGGGAAAGAGATTAAGTATAAATTTACCATAACAAGAAAAGTTGAAGATGAAAAAGAAAAAGTTGAATGCCTGTTTACAACATTCTTTAGATTTATGCCTGAATATAAAATAAAAGCAAAAGAAAATAAAGTTATTGCTAAGGGGCCGAAGGGATTTGATGTTTTTGTCAATGCTTATAAAGACAAATTTAAAGAAATCATCGGAAAAGAGCTTGCCTTTGAGGAAAAAAAGGAAAGGAAGAAAGAGGCAAGTAAAGAAGAGAAAAAGCAGGAAACTGCAAAGGCTTAATAATAACTATTGTGGTAAAACAACAATACTTATAAATATACAATCTCTAAACTATTAATAATAAAAAGAGACGAAAATGGCAGAATATACAAGTGAGAAGGGAGCTAAACCAACTTTAGAAATAGACAAAGAATTAGAAGAAATAATTCAAAAACAAGCTACAAGAATAAAAGTTATTGGGTGCGGAGGAGGAGGAGGAAATTCTATATCTAGGATGAGAGAAGTTGGAATAAGAGGATGTGAAATTCTTGCAATAAATACTGATGCACAAGACTTGTTATATACAAATGCGGACTCAAAAATTCTTATTGGCAGAGAATTAACACACGGACTTGGCGCCGGAAGCAATCCAAAAATAGGTGAGCAGGCAGCAAGAGAGTCTGAGCAGGAAATAAAAAAGAAGATGGGGGAAATAGATCTTGTTTTTGTAACATGCGGACTTGGAGGAGGAACTGGAACTGGAAGCGCTCCTATTGTATGCGAGATTGCAAAAAAGATGGGAGCCTTGACAATTGGGGTTGTTACCCTGCCTTTTACAGTTGAAGGGCAAAAAAGGATAGAAAATGCCCAGTATGGCCTAGAAAAGATGGCTGCAATAACAGATACATTGATTGTAATTCCAAATGATAAACTTCTTGAAATTGCTCCTGACTTGCCAATCCACACAGCATTTAAAGTTGCGGATGAAATATTGACAAATGCTGTCAAAGGAATAACAGAATTAATAACAAAGGCTGGACTGGTTAATTTGGACTTTGCTGATATAAGAGCAGTCATGGCCAATGGCGGAGTTTCATTGATAGGAATTGGAGAATCTGATTCCAACAAGAACAGGGCGCAGGATGCAGTTGAAAAGGCAATTAACAATCCATTATTAGATGTCAGCATTGCAAATGCAACGGGGGCATTAGTTAACATAATAGGCGGACAGGATATGTCTTTGGATGAATACAGGCAAGTAATGCAAATTCTTGGGGAAAAAGTTGCCCCTGATGCAAAAATAATTTCAGGAGCACAGATATCTCCGGATATGGATAAAACAATAAAAGTACTTCTTATTGTCACAGGAGTTAAGAGCTCTCAAATCATTGGAAGTTCAACTGAATTCTCAAAGAGCGAGCAGGATGCCCTTTCAGAAGAGCTTGGAATTGACTTTGTTAAAGAATAAAATAACTGATAAAAAGTTAGGGCAAAAATTGTCTTATGAATGCATGTGCGATAATGTTTCTAAATCTACAATAAATGCTACAAAAAGATGGCTTGAATTAAATATCTCTATCGATGTGATTCAAGAGATGTATCGGTGCGGAGTCAGAGATATGTACAATCAGATTAACAATTCTCCTCCTAAAGAATAATATTTATTTTTTGCTTAATTCAAGAAGCATATTACTGTATGAAATGGAAATTAAATCCTTTTCTTGGATTTGAAATTCTTTTAAAAAATCCGCGCATTGTCTTATAAGAAATTCTCTTCCAATGTCTCCTTTTTTGTCTAGTGCTTCAACTTCAACAAAATTTCCGAGGCTTTTTACCTGGTCAAGATGGAATTTAACATTGTCAACAAAATATATCTCCCTTATTTTGTCTACAACTGCAAGAACTCCAATAGATTTTGTCAGAATCTCTTTCAAATCGCGAACATTTGCAGATTGGGTGTCAAATAGTGTTACAAGAGACTGCTTCGGTCCTTGTTTATTTTCCCTTTCATAGTAAATAAGGTTATTTTCGACGTTCCCTTCCCTGAGCTTCAATCTTCCATTTGGCGGTTTGAAGTATGTATCAATCTGATGGTCTAAACCATGAAAATTTGCATTGTAAGCAATAGTAAGTATATCTCTTATCTGACCAAGATTATGGCATCGCGCTTTAAACTCCACATTAAGATGAGACATTGAAATCCTTTGGTTGTTTAGTTTAAAATCATTGTTGTATGAGAAAACATAATTTTAAAAACACCTTTTATTTTGTATAGAAATGGGTGAAATGAATCAGACTATTGGATGGAAAAGCAGACTGGGCTCTTTTTTAGTTCAGTGCAAAAGAGTTTGGCAAGTTTTAAGGAAGCCGACTAATGAAGAATTCAAGACCATTGCAAAAATATCTGCAATCGGAGTTCTGATAATCGGCGCAGTAGGATTTATTATCGCTGACCTAATCAAGTTTATTACGAAGATTTTCTAAAAATCTATTGTGTCTTATCAGAAGCCTTATTAGGGTCTTTATCAAACTCAAAACTTAATCCTTCCTCAATTTTATTTGCCATGAGCTGAGTTTCCAGCATTGCATACAGCCCAACAGCAATGCCAAAAAGGGCCAGACGCATTTCTAAAGAATGCTGCTTTAAGTATGTTCCAATGTATTCTGATAAAATCGGATCGTCTCTTAGTATTCTTTCTCCAACCTCTTCTACATAAGCTGTCCAATCAGACTTACCCTGGTGTTTTTTGCCCACAAATCGCGCCACTAGTGTATTATAAGTATTCATAGATATTCTAGGCATACCTGTAGGAGTATATTTATCACCTGAATTTTTATCCGAATCCATCGTCTTTTTTAAGTGGTTTGGATTTTTTAAATCTATCTTACTTTTTCTTTTTATTCACTGTATGGAAAAACAGGGGAAAAACAAATATTTAAAAAGGCGTTAAACAAAGGAATAATATTATCGTTAACTACGTACCGAAGCCATATTTTCTATGGGTTTGGGTCATAACGTAGGAGATAATGGGTAGAAAACTACAGCAGGAGTAAAACAAGATGGAAATAAAGCAAGCATTAGAAGAACTTAGGAAGAATGAGAAGAAGAATTTTGACCAGACAGTAGACTTAATTATAAATCTGAAGGGGATAGACATGAAAAGAGACAATGTTTCTACAGTTATTACATTTCCTTATAACATCGGAGAAAAGAAAATATGCGGATTTTTAACAAAAAAAAGCGAGAATGTTGAAACAATAACTCTAAATGAATTCCAATTGTATAGAGACAAGAAAGCATTGAAGAATCTTATAAAAAAATATGACTATTTCCTTGCAGTTCCAAGCGTAATGCCTGCTGTTGCTACAACATTCGGAAAGATTTTAGGTCCTGCTGGAAAAATGCCCACTCCACAGCTTGGAGTTTTGATGAAAGAAGATGAGAAGGCAATAAAAGAACTTGTGGAAAAGATAGCAAAATCAACAAGAATTAAAATGAAAGAGCCCAGCATTAAAGTCAGCATCGCAAGAGAGAGCATGAAAGATAATGAGATTATAGAAAATCTGATGGCTGCTTATAATGCCATTGTAAATGTTCTTCCAACAAAAAAGGAAAATGTCAGATCTGTTTTAATAAAATTAACAATGAGCAAGCCAATAAAACTGGAGGTCAAATAATGGTCGAGAAGAAAACAGGAGAAAAAAAAGTAGAAAAGAGAGAAGTTCCAGAATATAAATTGAAAATAATTAATGACCTTGTTGCAAAAATAAAAAAGAGCAAAACATTATTGTTAGCCTCTACGAAAGGATTGCCAAGCTCGCAATTCCATGAAATAAAGAAAAAATTCAGAGGAAAAGCAGAAATCAAAGTTGTGAAGAAGTCTGCCGTATTAAGAGCTATTGAGCTTGCAGCAAAACCTGGATTGGATCCATTGAAAGAGCAAATAGTGGCAGATGTAGCTATATTTTTCTCAGATATAGACCCATTTGAATTATCTGGAATGTTAACTGATAATTTAAGCCCTACAAAAGCGAAGGGGGGAGATATTGCCCCAGAAGATATTAATGTCGAATCTGGACCAACAGATTTGCTTCCTGGACCTGCAATTTCCGAATTATCTGGAGTTGGATTAAGGGTTGCTGTTGAGAGTGGAAAGATTGCAATAAAACTTCCAGCTACACTTGTTAAAAAAGGAGAGATAATTAAAGAAAATGTTGCTTCTGTTCTCGGAAAATTGAATATAACTCCTATGAAAGTGGGATTTGAACCTATTGCAGCTTATGATGCAAATAATGAAAAGATATATGTTGGAATAAAAATAGATAAAAAGCAGACTCTTGAGCAATTGAGGTATGACATTAGCAAAGCATTTGGATTTGCCAGGAATATTAAATATATTGTAAAAGAAACACTTTCATACTTCTTCGCAAAGGCAAATACGGAAGAAAAAGCAGTACAGAAATTGATTGACAAACAAAATGCTGTGGCAGGAGAGACACAACAATGAACATGGAAGAAGTTTTAGCCGCAATTAGTGAGAAAATTGACGCTGGAGAGTATACTGAAGCAAAAACAATAGTTGATGATTTTTACACTGAGAAGAACAGAGAATTATGCGCAATGCAAAGGTTAGCAGCTAATGAAGAAACTAGATTTAGTGATACTATACCGGAATATGTTGAAATGCTAGAAGATTTGGCCGCAACTTCAAATCGCATTGGAGATATCATAAGACAAACTCAAAATACATCGGGAGGTCAAAATTAAGATGGAATACATATATGCGGCTTTATTGCTGCACAAGCTAGGACAGAAAGTAGATGAAGACAATTTGAAAAAAGTTGTTTCAGCAGCCGGAGCTAAAGTAGATGAAGCAAAAATCAAAACGTTGATTGCTGCTTTGAATGGTGTTGACATCGCTGCAGAACTAGCAAATGCAAGTATTGCAGTGGCAGTGCCAGCAGCTACGGAAGCAAAGAAGGAAGAGAAAAAGGAAGAAGAAAAGCCTTCTGAATCTGCTGCAGGATTAAGTGCACTATTCGGCTGATTATAATTTTTTATTTTTAGTTTACAACCGAATAGAAATACAGGTTTAGCAAGGCTAGATTGGTCTTGCTTGAGAATTCTTAAACCATAAAGGTTTTAAGTCAGGTATTTTATACAAATCTAAGCCCACGTGCGACAATGGTACTCGGACGGTCTTGAGCTGATAGTTAAGCACAGGGAAACCGTTTTCCCTTCGGGATATCCAGGTTCGATTCCTGGCGTGGGCGTTTATTACATTCAAAAATGCAAGAATTGACGAATATCATTGAAAAGCTTAGAAAAGAAGGATATTTTATTTGTGATTTTGCATATGAAGAATTTAGTGACTCCAGACTGCAATTTGATCATGGAGTAATGCCCAATCCAGATAAAGCACATGGGCATAGATCTCTGGCAAGAATGATAAATGAACACCTTAAAAATGGGATTCATCTTACACCAATATTAATTCATATTTTTCTCGGATCCAGGAAAATGAAGTTGCCTGAACAAATGAACGGAAAAACGAATGATAATGATAGGTTTGATTATCCAATTGAAGTAGATGTTTCTACAAGAACTATGAACCCTTATTTAGAATATAGAAAATTGCAGAATCCAGAAAAGATATACGAGGATATAACAAGAATTTTCCAAGAATCTGGCTGGAATGCAAACAAAGCTTAAAAATAAAAAATAAATTCTTTTAAGCTGAGTAATCAAGCCAGCTTGCTCGAAGAGAACCTTCTGATGAGGCACAATATTCATCTCCTTGTCTTTCCATGGTATTTTGCGGGTCTTTCTCTTTCTGCAATGCTTCTCTGAAGTTTTTCTTTTGTTTAGTTTCTTTTATAACGGTGGCTCCAGCTTGAACAGCCTCAGATGTTATTTGTTCGATTGTCTTTTTCATTTATGGAGTCCTCCTTTCAGTTTCTTATTTTTTCTTGTTTTTCTTTTGTTTTCTTGTTTTTTGTTTAATTTTCTAAAGAAATATTAAAAAGCCATAGAAATTTCCCAACATTGTACATCGAGAACATTCCAAAGGCCAGAATCAATATGCCTTTAGAATAGCTTGACTACGACTGCGTCTAGCGCAATAACTGCATAAGCAAATTTAGTCGCATTTTGCATCCTTTCTGAAAGCAAAGGAAGTATATAAATTTTGTTAAAGATGCAAATCATGAAGTTTTTTCCAGACAGAATATGATTCTATATGTGTTGGCCTGTCTGTATTTATTACATGAGTTAATTTGAATTGTTTTATCTTTTTTATTAATTTTTTTGATGAAACTCTTCCGGGTTTTAACCCATATGCCTTGATTTCTTCTAAATCTCTTAAAGATAGAGATTTTCCTGAACAACTATTTTCCTGAGCTTTGCAGTCAGAATTGCATGGGGAATCAAGAGTATTTGTTAATGTTATAATCTGTTCTGGATTGTCTATAATTGTATTATATAAATCCTTTACTTTCTTTATATTAAATAATCCATATCTTAATCTGTCAGGTTTGTGCTCATCTGACAGCTGATGATTAAATAAATATGTGGCAAAATCGCTCAAATGATGCCCTCTTAGTATTATTTGTCCCATCTTTTCTCTTTTTTCCCTTTTTTTATTTTTATCTCGGCTTCGACCTAACTTGTCCCTTGCTTCTATCTTTACTTTACTTCTATTTTTATTTCAACTTTAATAGTTCTATCCTTAATCTTATTATAAATTCTGGAGTTGCCTTCTTGATTGGCTTGTCAAGGGTTTCTTTGTGAAAATTCATCTTTTCTAAAATTTCCCTGGCTTTATTTTTTATCTTTTTATCTTTCATTAATGAGTAAATTATTGCATTTCTTGTATTCCCATTTTTTGTTAAAACATTTCTTAAGATTTCTTCCACTTTATTTTTAGGTTCTTTTCTTTTTAATTGAATGAGCCAGCAGCCAGTTTTTGGCTCGGGAGAAAGGCTTTCAGGTTCAACTTCCTGGACAGTTTTCATGCTGAAAAATAAGTTACTTAATAGACCAAGCTTGTTTTCTCCAGATAATGTTTTCTTTAAGCCATCACTTACCAACAAAGAGAGGAGAGAAATCCTTTCCCTGATAGATTTTTGAATTAATGCTTCAGTAGCTGAAAATGGAATATTTCCTATTAATTTATTGCATCCTTTCCATGAATGTTCAAGAGCATTGCCAAATACAATGCTTAAGTTGGGATGCTCTTTCTTTAACTCTTCTAGGAATGGCTTAAATCTCAAATCAAGCTCAAAGGCGAGAACAGGGAAGCCTAATTTAACTAATTCGTGAGTTATATTTCCTGTTCCGGGGCCAATTTCAAGTATCTTATCCCCTTCTTTCACTTCCAATTCAGAAATCATTCTCTTTATTGCCTTCATATTTATCAGAAAATGCTGGTCTTTTTCTATTTCCATATATTATTAAGAAAGATTAATTTTATAAATACTACTTTATTAGAGTTCGAATGAGAAAAGGAGAAAATTATATTACTCAACTTGCTGAATATGTGAAGAAGAATTTAAGGAAGGGGTATACTAAAGAATCATTAAAATGGGCTTTGGTTAATCAGGGTCATTCTAAACTGGAAGTTGAGAAAGCAATGCAGAAAGCAGAAAGTGATCTAGCTGCAGAAGCGCCTGTGCTTAGAACAAAGCCGGAAATAAAAATTGAAATAGTAGAACCGAAAGATGCTGTTCTCGAAAAGAAGCCCTGGTGGAAAAGAATATTTGGTTAAGGATATAACAACTTAAGCACTTTATTTATTGGTTGATTGTGGATATATTTTCCGTTCTTTAGTTCTTGAAAGTAATGCTTTCTTACTATCTCATTTTCGTGTATTCTTCCATTTAACCAATGTGCAAATGTGTTTGGATCCTTCCAATCTTTTACCCAATCCCAGTTTATATAACAAAATGCTTTAACATAAGTCATATATATTACGGGCTTGTATTTTCCTACTGCCTTGCAATAATTTGAGAAAGCCTCAGGGCTTTGTCCAGCACCATGAAGTACTCTATTTCCTTTTGGTTCAAACTTCTGTTTAAAATCCATTTTAATTTATTTCAATAACCTTTGATTCATTAAAGAAATGAATGGCTTCTTTGAGCTTCTTGCTTGACTCGGCATATAATGTTAATAATTTTTGCCCTTCTGTGATTTCTTCGTTTTTATGATGGTGGATATAAATTCCTGCTTTTTTGTCTTCAGGGCAACCAAGCACCCTTGATATGTAATTTATCAATTTATTATCTATTAGAGTTATTTTTCCAGATTTTTTTGCTTTGATTTCATAACTATGTTTTGCTAAACCTAAATCAGCTTTGATTTTTCCTTGCGCATCGATTATCTCTTTAAATTTGTCATATGCTACTCCTGTTTCCAGAATGCTTCTTGCAATAAATTCACCTTTCCCTGGCTTTGATTTTCCCATCATTTCTAATATTTTTGCGGCAAGAAATATTGATTTGTTTTCAAGATCTTTGGGAGAATTATTTTGTTGTAAGACGCGAAGAACGTCTTTTATTTCTAAAACCGGACCAATACCATTGCCTATTGGTTGATCGGCAGGGGTTAAAACAACATGCATATGCAATTTAAAATTTTTTGCTATTTTAAGAAATTTTAACTTTAATTTTCTTGCTTTTTCTTTCGAGACCTTTGCTTGAGGACCATAAGGGATATCAATTAAAATATATTTGCTCCCTGCGGCAAGTTTTTTTGAGATAATTGATGCAAGAAGCTGCGGTTCAGGATCGAGATTGAGAAGTCTTTCAACGCGAATGAGTTTATCATCTGCTGGAGCCAACCCTAAAGAACCCCCCCATGTAAGACAGGCATTTGTCTTCTTAACAACTCTCTTCAAATCATTTAAAGAGAGATCAACTTTAGCTAAAACTTCCATAGCATCTGCCGTTCCGGCTGCGCTGGTTATTGCTCTTGATGATGTTTTTGGCATGGTAATCCCTGCTGCCGCACAGATGGAAACAACTATAGGGGTAGTTCTGTTTCCTGCTATGCCCCCTATTGAATGTTTGTCTGCTATTTCTTTTTTATCCCAGAAAAGTTTTGAGCCAGTTTTATAGATAGCTTCTGTTAGAAAACAGATTTCTTTGAAAGACATTCCTTTCTCATAAACTCCGGCAACGAAATAGGCAATCTCTGCTTCAGTAAGAGAATTATCAACTATATCTCCAACTACAGCGAATATCTCTTCTCTTGAGAGAGATTTTCCATTTAGTTTTTTTATAATGTATGTTGTACTTTCCGGGCTCAGGGCCAAGTTTATATGAACTTCTTTTTTAGAATTGAATTTAGCATACTCAAATACTTCCTGGGAGAGAACCACTTCCTTTTCACTAACAAGACTCTTAACAATATCAAAGATTGCAATTGCCCTCAAATTCTTCTGGGTTATTGCAATTCTGTCTCCTATGTGGATGTTTAGCTTCTGGGCTGTTTTTTCATGGAGAAAAACTATCGGCCTACCCGCTTCTAATTTTAATTTTTTTATTTTTAGCCTCATTTTTACTGGTTATTTCTTATCTGCAGTTGGTTGGATTTGTGGAGATTCTTCATCCAGGAACAAGCTGCTTAGCTCTTTTTCCTTGTATAATTGCAAAATAATTAAAAAGTATGCAAGTATTAATGGACCAAGAAGTAGTCCCATAAGGCCAAACATGAACATTCCGCCCATCATTCCTACAAAGACAACTACTGAACTAATCTTTGTCTTCCTTGCAACAATATACGTTCTTAAGAAATTATCCAAAGTAGAAACTATCGCAAAGTTATACAGCAGATAAGCTATGCCAAGTCCAGTATTTCCATTAAGAAACATAAAGAATGCGACTGGAAGATAAACTACAAACGGCCCAAGAATTGGGATTATGGACATGAAAATTGCCAAGAGCGTAAGAACTAAAGCATTTTGGACCCCAAAAATTAGGAATCCCAGGCCTGCAAGAAGACCCTGTACTATTCCTACGATTATCTGGCCGTAGACTAGCGAATCTGTGATATCCTTAAATTGCTGGACCAGAAGCTTTTCTTTCGATTTGTTTAATGGAGATAACTCCCTCATCAGTTCCAAAAGTTTATTTGAATCCCTCAACCCGAAGAAAAAGACGAAACCAACAATAAACAAATGCAGAAGAATATTTGGCAGTTCAATAAGAGTATTTACCAAAGTATTGAGCGCAACCGCAGACGCCTTTCCAAATATAGTATTTACAGTTGTCGTTGCTTGAACTATGAATGCATCAGATGCTGTTGGAAACAATCCTTTGATAAATCCATCGATATTTAATGTCTGGGAAAGTTTGAACAGGCCGAAAAATTGGTTAACCAATATTGGAATGACAAACCACAACAAGGAAACTATAACAATAATCAGCAACATCAGCACTACCCAAGCTGTTGCGTTCCTGCTTTTGAATACCCTTAACAGCCTTTTATAAACAGGCAGAAGAAGGTAAGCAAGAATAAGGCCGCTGAAAACAGAGACAAACACCGGCTTTAACAAGAAAAATACCAGAATGCCGACGATTATTATGACTGCGATAGTCAAAAATCTGCTTACTTCTTTCTTCTCAAATACCATCAAAGTTAAATGAAATTTAACTATATAAACTTTAACTTCGAATTTGATTGAAGTTAACCCTGATTAGCCTTAGCGCCTGTTGGCAGGGTTTATAATAAGATTTGGGAAATCTTAAGAAAGCAAGGTTGCTAACGCAAATGTTTATAAATAAAAATTTGATGTAACTTCTATGGAAAGCTTTATAAAAAAAATATTAACTGGAAAAGGGGATGAAGATTCTCATAAGTATTTAATTAGGTTTGGAAAGGGAGCTTATAATAGAAGATTTTTGATAAGTTATGCAAAATCAGCCGATAAAATAAAGATAAAAACAAGCTTTGAATTCGCAAATGATCTTGTCAAATTTATTAGAGAGAATAAAGATGTCAAGTTTTCGGGAAAAGTGCTTTCAAAACAGCAAGTTTCTGGGATGTCTGGAAGAAAAAAAGCAGGAGTATACTTATATGAAATGACAGATTCAGATTTAAGGGGTTTTGACAATCCATATTATTTCCTGCTTGATGCTAATGACTCTGACATTGTTTTAAAAATGAAGAAATCATTGCCCAAACCAGGAAAAAATTCTGAAAAAATAGATGATGGTTTCTGCTCTTTAATAATATCAAATAAATATTGGCAGAAAGTGAAAGAAACTTTTTTTTGGGATGTTCCAGATGGAAAGAAAGCAGAAATTGAACATAAGCTGGATATCAAAGAAATTATCCTTCCAAAAAATGAGAAAGACTCTGTTAAAATAAGAGAAAACTCACTAAGAAAGGGGGCGATAACGAGAAAGATTAATGTTGATGGCAAAGAGGAAAGCAAGAATATTAATTTTGAAGCCTAAATATTAATTACATTTAAATAGGGCGGAAATTATTTTTATATAATAATTAATATCGGAATATGAAGTAGTAATCCCTCTTGGTCCAAGGAGATATGCTATTTCTAACATACCAAGATAATAGGTTCAGATTGAGAAAAAACAAGATAACAAAATGGAAAAGTTTAGAAAATTGAAAATAAGTGGGAAAATTTTGAAAGCCATAGAAAGTTCAGGATATAAAGAACCTACAGAAATACAAGAAAAGACAATACCTTCCATAATTGAGGGAAAAGATGTAATTGGCAGCTCTGCAACAGGTTCTGGAAAGACATTTGCATTTGGCTCTGGAATAATTGATAAAATAATAGTTGGAATGGGAGTACAAGCCTTAATTTTGACGCCAACAAGAGAACTTGCCAATCAAATATCGAAGCATTTGAAAATTTTTGCCCAGCATTATGATATAAACATAACAGAAGTTTATGGAGGGGTCGGAATGGAGCCGCAAGTAAGAGCAATTTCTCATTCTGAAATTGTTGTTGGAACTCCTGGAAGAATATTAGATCATATTGGAAGAAGAAGTCTTAATCTTGGCAAAGTAAGATTTCTCATTCTTGATGAAGCGGACAGAATGCTTGAAATGGGATTCATTGAAGATGTTGAAAAAATTATTAATGAATGTCCAAAGGAAAGACAGACATTGTTGTTCTCCGCAACAATACCCTTAGATGTTCAAAAGATAGCTAGAAAATATATGAAAAATCCTATTAATATAGAAGTTGACGCATATGTTGACCCTTCAAAACTCTATCAGATTTATTATGATCTTGGGAGCAGTTCAAAATTCTCTCTTCTTGTTCATCTGTTGAAAAAAGAAAAATCTGGATTAGTCATGGTTTTCTGCAATACCAGAAGGAACACAGATGTTGTAGCAAAAAATCTTATAAGATATGGAATAAATGCCTTGGCAATACATGGAGGATTATCTCAGAATCAAAGAGACAATGTAATGAAGGCATTCCATTCACAAAGAGCACTTATTCTTGTATGCACTGATGTCGCAGCAAGAGGATTAGACATAAAGGGAGTATCGCACATTTACAATTATGACACTCCAAAAAACAGCACAGATTACATTCATAGGATAGGAAGAACGGCAAGAGCAGGCAAGAAAGGGATTGCGGTAAGTCTTGTTGCCCAAAGAGATTACGATAATTTTAGAGAGGTATGCAAAAATCCTGATTTGAATATAGAGAAAGTTGAAGTTCCTAAGGATGTAGAGATTCTCGAAGTTAGTTTTGTTGGAAGAAGTTCATTCAGAGGTGGAGGTTTTAGAGACGGCGGAATGAGAAGGGGTGGATTCAGGGGAAGACAGGGAGGACAAGGAGGAGGGTTTGGAGGAAGAAGAGATGATAGAAGAAGTTTTAGAGGCGGAGACAGGGAAGGACAGAGAAGTGGAAGAAGTTATGGTCAGTCAAGCAGAGGAAGTTTCGGAAGAAGATAAATTTACTTAATTTCTTAGAGACACGTTCTTTAACCCTCTAAAATCATTGTCTAGTGTTATTAATTCTGCATCATTCTCTAAACTTGAGGCATATATTAATGAATCCATCGCAGGAAGATTATTCTCTATTGCTAAATCTGCAGCTCTTTCTGCTATTCTATCCTCAACATTGATTATGAGACTTCTCTTTTTAATAAAGTCAATTATCTTTTCTATATCTTTTCTGAGCACCTTATCTTTAATCAATCTTTTTTTTACCTCAAATAAAGACAAAGCAGAAGTAAGTAAATTTTTGTCTGAATTTATTATATCTGCATTCTCATTGTTAATGTTAATTGCAAAGTTAATCCATATTGAAGAATCTATAAAATTAAAATCTGTCACCTTCCCTCCTCTCTTTTTGCAGCTCATTTAAAACATCTTTTAATTTCTTACGTTTATAGTACTTTGCTAAAGAACCGCCTATCTGGCTTTTATTTGCTCTTTGCATAACTAATCTTTTTATAGCCTCCTCGTACGAAGCTACTGCATATTCTGCTTTAAGCCTCTTTAATAAAAGCAGGGTTTTTTCGTCTACTTGTATTGTTGTAACCATATATTATATAACTATATTCTATATATAAATTTTTCTGTTTTGATTAATATTCTAAGCCCTTTCTCGCAATTATCCCAGAATCATATGGATGTTTAATCTTTTTTATTTCGGTGACTAAATCAGCTAATTGAAAGATATTCAGCAAGGGGATATGACTTCCTGTTAGAATTAGTTCTTTATTTTTCGGCTTATTTTTTATTAAATCTATAACTTTTTCTTCCTCTAAAAGTCCCAACTGGACTGCATAAAGAATTTCATCTGCAATTATTATATCATAATTGTTATTGTTTACTGAATTTAACAGGTAATCATAAGTTTCTTTTACATTTAATTTATGTGCTTCATCATTCTTTCCTCTTTTATACCAATCTCCTAAGCCAAACCTCTTATAAGTAAATGTTGGGAACTTGCTGAGGGCTTTTATTTCTCCAGGAATCTGATCTTCTTTTAAAGAAGAAGCTCCATTTTTCATGAATTGAACTAAATGCACCGAATAGCCGTTTCCGGAAGCTCGAAGAGCAGTGCCAAGCGCGGAGGTAGTTTTGCCTTTTCCATTACCATAAAATATCTGAACAAGGCCTAATTTTGACTTGTCCAATTCCATTAACTTAATAGTTTCTTTGAGCTAATAAGCTTTATGCCATACGTATTATTACGTATAAATACTTAAGAATACATTTAAATACTAATTATTACGTATTGTACTTATAGGAAAATGTTGTAATGAAAAAAGAGAATAGGCTTTAGAAAAGCTTAGGAAAGTTGAGGTTCATAAATGAAAAGAGAAAAAGACAAGCTGACAATCCTCATAAACAAGGAAGTCAAGGACAAATATAAGGAATTCTGCGAAAAAAAAGGCCTGAAAATAGGAAAACAAGTTGAGATATTCATGCAAACTGAACTAGAAGCTGAAAATAAAAGGGGGAAAAATGCAAAATAAAAAGGGGCAGATGATAATATGGGTAATAGTTGCCATTGCAATAGTTGTAACAATTGTTATCCTTTTCTTTTTTAAGATAAAGCCAAGCTTCCTGCCGCAGCAAATATCATCTCCGGAAGCGTTCATACAAAAATGCGCTGGATATAACGTCCTTGAAGCAGTGGATAAAATGATGCCACAGGGTGGTTTTGTCAATCCGGAAAACTACAAGGTTTATCAAAATACCAAGATAGAGTATCTGTGCCAGAATCTTGGAAATTATCTTTCCTGCATAAATCAGCACCCTGCTCTATTGAATGAAGAAAAAGAAGAAATAAAGAATTACATATCGCCTAAAATTGAAAAATGTTTCAATGATTTAAGGGACGAACTTGGAAAAAAGGGAGAAAATATAGTATATGGTAAAATGAATCTTGATGTTTTCCTCGCTCCAAGAAGAATAATTGTTGAAATTGAAAGAGAAACAACAATATCAAAAAGTGGAGAAATAAATAGATTTAATAATTATAAAACTGAAATTGAATCCCCGTTATATGAATTGGCTAATGTGGCGAATGAGATTGCAAGCAATGAAGCAAAATATTGCTATTTTGAATATGTGGGATATATGATTCTTTATCCCGAATTTGACATAAGAAAGTTTACAATGAGCGATTCGACAAAGATATATACTATTGAGGATAAAGAATCCGGAAAGAAGTTCAATACCGCCATAAGGGGGTGTGCAATTCCTGCTGGAATCTAGGCAAAGAAAAATTATGAAGAAAAAAAGTAAAAAGATAAGAGGTGAAAAGATAATTGTTCTGTTTGAAATCTTGCTGGCAGTATCTATAGCTATAACAACTTCTTATTTTATTCACGAATCTGCAGTAAGTCTGGTTAATTCGGATTTAAACAATGATGTAAATGACGAAAGCAAAATTGCAGAGCTTGCAATTGTTCTTGGATTTTTTGGAAAGATAATATTTGGAGAAAAAGGAATTGTTTCTGCTCTTGAATCTAGTGACTTGCAGAATGGAGCATATACCTGCTTGAAAACAAAAAATAACTCTATATGCCAGGAGTTTCCGGCAAGTGAATGCAACTCTAACTGCCAGGCAAATTGCGTTCCAACTGGAAGAAATTTAGTATCTCAATGCCTGATTGGAACCTGCTATGATAAAGATGAAGGGACCTGCTCAACTGGAAGTCCAAAACAAGCTTGCGAAGACCATAGCGGGCAATGGTTTAGTGACCAATATGGAAATATTCAGGAATGCAAAAAAGGATGCTGCATCCGGGGAGAAAATGCCAACTTTGTTACCGAACAGCAATGCGCTGCATCTGCCGCAGGGCTTGGAATAGTGAAAAATTTCAAGCCTGAAACAAATAATGAACTTTCCTGCATACAGCAAAGCAAAACACAGGAACAAGGCGCTTGTGTGTTTGAATCTGAATTTGAGAATACATGCAAGTTTACGACAAAGGCTAATTGCTTGACTCTTGGAGGAGGATTTTATTCTGGATATCTTTGCTCAACTGCTGAGTTACAGACAAATTGCAAACCTCAAGCCACAACTTCCTGCATTAATGAAAAAGATGAAGTATATTGGTTTGACTCCTGCGGGAACAGGGAAAATATATATGATGCTAATAAAGTCAAGAGCTTTAATAATGGAAAGGTATTGAGCAAGAATGAATCCTGTTCTTTGGGGACATCATCAAATGCATTTTCAAATAAAAATATATGTGGGAACTGCAATTATCTTCTTGGAAGCACTTGCGGGTTGAAAGAATCAGGAGACAGCATATATGGAAATTCTATATGCAAAGACCTTAGATGTAAAGATGAAAATGGAGCAGTAAGACAAAATGGAGAATCCTGGTGCGCATATCAGGGAGCGATAGGGATTGATAAAGGAGTTGGCACAACAAAAGACAAGCAACCCCTTTTCAGGTCAATTGATGTTGTTGGAAGCAGAAATTTCAGAAAAGTCTGCATCGATGGAGAAGTAAGAATAGACCCCTGCGCAGATTATAGAAATGAAATTTGTGTCCAAGCAGATACAAAAGCAGGAAGCAAAACGTTCTCGTCTGCGGCATGCAGAATAAACAGATGGCAGCAGTGCCTTGAATATAACACACAAATTCAAACTGACAACAATCCAAACGGAATAACAATAGAACAGAGAAACACCAAATGCACGGAAAACTCTGATTGTTTTATTAAATCTGTAAATCTTGGAAAAGGATTTAGTTTTGGCATGTGCGCTCCAAAATATCCAGAAGGATTTGATTTATCAGATACAAATTCAGGCAGTGGCGCCGAGGCAATATGTTCTTTTGCTTCTCAGAAATGCACAGAAGTATGGGTCAAAGATGTGGGTGGTAGCTGGGAATGTGTAGCTAATTGTCAATGCCATACGACAAAGTTCTCGGAACAGATGAACGATTTATGCATTAGTTTGGGCGATTGCGGAACAAAGGCAAATGTTCGGGGAGAAGTTACATATAATAGCAAAGTTTTTCGAAGTAATAATGTGAAGAAGCTCGGAAAAGATGTTACATTAAAAGGAAAGGGATGGTTCCCTGCCGATTATGTTTCAGCTTTGAAAAAATATTCAGATTATGAAAATTCACCGAATAAATTTGCTGCTCCTGGAAATCTAAGCGCTTTCTACGGCTCGCTTGGAATACCTGAAGGATTAGGAAGTGCCCAAACACCAACAGATCCTGCAGCTGCTTTAGGAAGTATTGGAATGATTGCTGGGATGACTGGAATTTTGCTGGTTGCTCTATCATATACTGGTGTTGCTCTTGGGGCTGGTGCTGCAGCTTTCTTTGCCGGTGCTGCTTCTGTTACTGGAGCGCATGTCGGAAGTGCCGCTGTAGGTGCTGCTGTAGCAGCCAATCCTGGGATGGTTGCGGCTGGTGGAGCTTTGGCCGGAGCAGCAATAGGATTCGCGGTTGTTTCTATGCTAATTCAGTTTACAGGAATAGGGGGAGCGATCGGAGAAGAGGGAGCATATGCATTAATGGCTGCTGGAGCAGTTGCTGGGGCAATTATAGGAGCGAATATTGCTGCAGGTACTTCTGCCCTTGCTGGTATGGGTCCATTAGGAGCTTTTGCCGCCGCAGCTCTGACTTTTGCGATAGTAATTATAATAGCCGTAGTCGTGTTCATAATCATAGAAGCGATACTTGGAGCAGGGGATATAAAGAAAGTGACATATACTTTCCAATGCCAGCCATGGCAGGCTCCGCTTGGTGGAAAAGATTGCAACAAATGCGGAAAAAATGAATTGCCATGCGGAAAATATGAATGCCAAAGTCTTGGACAGACATGCCAATTTATCAACGAGGGAACAGGGCAAGAAGCCTGCGTAGATGTAAGTCCAAATGATGTTAGTTCTCCAATTATAAATCCACTTCAATCTGTATTAACGCAAGGATTTAGTTATAATGATGTAAGTGATTCCGGATTTAAAATAAAGAGCAATGAAAATGATGGCTGCTTGAAATCTTATCAGACATTAATATTTGGAATAGGGACAAATGAAGCCAGCTATTGCAAATTTGAAGCAAACCATACTGCAAGTTTTGAAGAAATGGAAAGTGATTTGGGGGGAAGCAACTTGTTCTTGATAAATCACACACAGATAGTGCAAATACCAAGCTTGGATAGTCTAGGAATTCCAGGATATGATCCTGAAAGAAAAGCAGATTACAGCTTATATTTAAGATGCCAGGATAAATCTGGAAATGCAAATGTGAATGAATATGTTGTGAACTTTTGCATTAAACCTGGAAATGACTTAACACCACCTGTTGTTACAGGACAAGAGCCAACATATAACTGGTTGAAATATAATTCAACGGATATAAAGGCTTCTGTATTCACAAATGAGCCAAGTGATTGCAAATGGGATAAATTAGATACTGGCTATGAGCAAATGCAGAATAATATGACTTGCAAGAATGGGCTTGATGAGCAAGAGCTTCTTGGATGGAGATGTTCAAGCACATTCCCAATAACAGCAAATGATAATTCATTTTATGTTAAATGCAAAGATCAACCCTGGCTCATGGACACACCGAGCGGGCAGCAAATAATTGTAGATGATAAGATAAATGCTTCTGAATTAGATAATGTTGATCAGGATATATTAAATGCTATCAATAATCCGGCAACAATAAATACAACTGGAAAGCAAAGAAATGCCATGTCTACAAGCTACCTTCTTTCATTCAAGAGAACGCAAAGCCAATTAAACATAGATTATTTGAAACCAGATAATCAGACTATTGTTTCGGGAGTTGAACCTGTTTCGGTTAAAGTAGAAGTAAAAACTTCTGGGGGAGTTGATGGAAAATCAGATTGCCAATATCAGATAAGATCAGAAAGATATCTTCCTTTGACTGGCGATACGTTTGTTCCTCCTAGAGTGAGCGAGCATAGCATTATTTTGCAGCTATTCAATGGTGAGCACTGGCTTTATGCAAAATGCTGGGATAATGCAGGAAATATCGCGGAGAAAACTACAAGATTTGGTGTTGAAATTGACACAACTATGCCTATTGTTACAAGAGTTTACAACTCAAATGGATTAAATGTGATTACTGACGAGAATGCTGAATGCACCTATTCCCCCTCAAATTGCGAGTTCAGCTTTGAAAATGCAACATTGATGGATGGAAGTGAATTAATTCACACAACGAGATTCAATGCCAATTCAATTTACTATGTTAAATGCAAAGATAAATATGGGAATGCGCCCGGAGGATGCAGTATAGTTGTAAAGGGAGTTGACTTAAAACCTGAAATTCAAGGAAGTGGAGTATAAATGACAAGGAAAATGGAAGAGAGAAATTATTATAAACTAAAAAAACGAGAAACTGGCATGAATGGGGGGGTAAAAGTGAGCAAAAGGGGTCAGATAGCTATCTTTGTTATAATTGCGATAGTTATCATTGCTGTGATACTTGTGATAATGCTTTATCCTAAAATAAAAATTATCACTGGTGGCACTCCAAGTCCTGAAGAATTTTTGAAGTCATGCATTGTAAATGATGTTAAAAGTTCTGTTGATTTGCTTGCAAAGCAGGGAGGATATGCAAATCCTGAAGGATTTTATGTTTACAACGACCAAAAGATAAAATTCTTGTGCTACACAAATGAATATTACAAAACCTGTGTTGTCCAGCAGCCGATGATAGAGACTCATTTTGAGCAGGAAATGGACAGAATCTTAGAGCCAAAAGCAAGAGATTGTTTAACAAAATTAAAGCAGGAATATGAAAGCAGGGGATATTCTATAACTGGAAATTTTATTGATGCAAAAACAGGCATAGAACAGGGAAAAATAAAAGTGATTTTCAATTCACCACTAACAGTAACAAAGGCTTCAACTGAAAGATTTAATGATTTTGAAATAGGTATAGACAGCAAGATGTCTGACCTTTTAGCTATTGCGCAAAGCATTGTGGAATTTGAGTCAGTATATGGCGATTCTGAAACTACCGCATATATTCAATACTATCCTGATTTGAGAATAGAAAAAATAAAATTAAGCGAAGGCACAAAGATTTACAAACTTTCAGATGTAATTACTAAGGAAGAGTTTGTATTTGCTTCAAGAAGCTTATCCTGGCCTCCAGGATATGGGGTTTCACAATGATGAATATAAACAATAGGAAGAAAAACGATAATATTAACAGCATCAGCAGTTATAGATTAATTATAACTTTATCAGTTGTTAGTCTGTTGTTTATTATACTATTAAGCTTTGGTGTGAGTGCGGAAGTAAATGCAACTTCATGCTGTGAAAAAACTACATCAGGATTTTACTGCCAGAATGCTCCTCAAAATGAGTGCAATGCTAATTTTAGAAATGTTCCGAGCGCCTGTGAATCCACTTCTTATTGTAGATTGGGAACTTGCTATGATTCGAACAAAGGAACATGCACAGGAAATACTCCTGAAATAGTCTGCAATAAGGAAAGAAATGGGACATGGTTTGAAACTCCCCCGGCTCAATGTAGTTTAGGATGCTGTGTTCTCGGGGATCAGGCGGCTTTTGTTTCTCTTGTCAGATGCAAGAAGCTTTCAGCGTCATTTGGATTGCAAACAAATTTTGACAAGACAATAACTAATGAAGTTTCCTGCGTATTGAGCGTGCAAAGCCAGGATAAAGGAGCCTGTGTGTTTGAATCCGAATTTGAAAAAACATGCAAGTTTACAACAAGGGCAGATTGTAGTAATACTGTAAATGAAAATGGAACAAGCGGAGAATTCTTTAAGGGAAAGTTATGCACTGCTCCCGAACTAGGAACAATCTGCGGGAAGACAACTGAAACACTTTGCGCCCCAGGAAAAGATGAAGTCTACTTTAAAGACACATGCGGAAATCCTGCAAATATTTATGATTCTTCAAAGATAAATGACGCTGATTATTGGGCTAATATAAGAACGAAGTTAGAATCTTGCAATCCTGATAAGGACAATGGAAATTCTAAGAGCTGCGGAAACTGCAATTATCTTCTTGGAAGTTTCTGCAGAAATAGCAAAGATGCAGGCTCTAGCGCAACCTATGGAAATAACATATGCGCAAATCTGAATTGCAAAAACACGCAAAACGGAAATTCTTACAGGCATGGAGAATCATGGTGCGTTCAGAATGATGCCGGAACAACAAACCAGGGAGATAATTCTGTAGGAAGCAGATTTTACAAGCATATCTGCATAAATGGAGAAGAAGTTCTTGAGCAATGCGCTGATTTCAGACAGGAAGAATGCATAGAAGATACAATAAAAACAAATGCTGGAGATTTTTCTCAAGCTGCATGCAGGGTTAACCGATGGCAGGATTGTTTAGTGCAAACAAGCAAGAGTGATTGCGAGAACACTGATAAGAGGGACTGCTTATGGAAGGAGGGAATTTCACTGAATTCAACAAAAGCAAGCAAAGACGATGGAGTATGTATTCCTAAGAACACTCCAGGATTGCAATTCTGGGCAAGCACTACCTCCAGCGCTGTTGGAAGCGCAGGAACAAGTACAAGTGCAATTTCAGGAACAGATGCGCAGGCGGTTTGCGGACAGGCAAATACCAAATGTGTTGTTACTTATGAAAGTGGATTATTCAGTGGAGAGAAATGCGTTGGGAATTGTGAGTGTCTTACTGATACATGGGCAAAAGAAAGAAACCAGGTTTGTGTTGCATTAGGAGACTGCGGTCCAAAGATAAACTGGCTGGGACAGCAGGGATATAAACTTGGATTTAACATCACGGTAGGAAAAGTAAAAACAGGAGAAAAGAAATGAGAAAACAATTAATTTCACTTATTGCTGCGGGTGCTCTTGCTGCAGGATGTGCTACTGAACAGGATTCCCAGAGAGGACTTGGAATGCTGATTGCTGCAGCTATTCCCGGAAATGCTGCTGCGCAAATAATCGGTGGGGGATTGATTAGCGGAGCTAATTCACAACAGCAGGGACTTGCAACAGCTCAATATCGAAACCAACAGGCACAACAATATCAACAACAAGTACAGCAGTTTGTATCTGGGAATGTTAAGGAAGTTACATTCCAATTAAATGCAAAAAGAGGTGATGAATATGGTATAGGAATAAATACAAAATTAGACATTGCAAATGGTGTTGGAAGACAATTTAGGTGCGACACTTATTTCTGCTATGAAGATGAAAGTCCGTTAATGGGTGGAAAGGAAGGATTTAGAACAACTGAGGGAGGGGTAGTTCTCCCTGGAACGATTTTTGAAGTGCCATATCAAATCTCGGAGGTTAATCACTTTATGTTTATGCCAAGTAGCCAGCTGGTAGTTGAAAGGCCAGGAAAACAGATAATAAGATTTGTTGTTGTCTTAGAAGATATAGCAACCAGAAGAACATTATCTGTCAGCAGACCGAGTTATTTTAGTTATAGATAAAATAAAAAATAAGATGAAAAAGCAAAACGAAAGGAAGGAAATAAGGAAGAAGAAAGCAATTTCAATAGTTGAAATTTTCTTAATGATAAGCGTGAGCTTTGCCGTTGCATTTTCACTTGGACAAAATTTTGTGAGCGCAGATGTGACATCTTTACTTCCGGTTCCATTGAGCAAAGTTTACAGAGGTGGCCCACTTCCGGCTCCAACAGGTTCAGCATCAGGAGCCGCATTGGGAGCAGACACTTTTCCACCACAGACAGCTCTTTCACAAGACGGAGTTATTGTGGTTGCCGATAAAACTACTGGGGGTGTGTCTCAATTTACATGGGACAATCCAATTAAAAAAATATACAGCGGACAGGCAACGTCTGGAGTTGGTGGTTCTCTTGTTGCAGGTGTAGCATGGGCAGCAACTGCATATATAGCAGTTAAATTAATAGGAAGTTTTCTTGGATTAAAAGATGGACAGCAGAAAGCATTGGAAAATGCTGCTCTTGCAGGAGGATTCACGGCAGGATTCTTGAGTAGTGCTGCCACTAACGTTCCAGGATTGTTCGGAGCTGCAACTCCAGGATTGGCTGGAAGCGGGGGAGCACTTAATTTTATGACTTTCGGGGGAGGAGTTCCGGCAGGATTAATTATAGCTGCAGCAGTATTCATATTGACATATACAGATGAGAAAAAAGAAGTTGTTACTTATTTGTGTCTGCCTTATGAGCCGCCGATAAAAGGAGAGAAATGCGAGCAGTGCAACAAAGACCCTTTCAAGCCTTGCTCTGAATATAGATGCAAGGCTCTTGGGCAGGCTTGTGAATTAGTTGACAAGGGAACTGGACATGATAAATGCGTCTGGGTGAATAAGTTTGATGTTAAAAGTCCTACAATATCTCCATTGAAATCAGCTTTGACAACAGGATTAAAATATGACCCTGACAATTCAATAAGGCCCCCAAACAGGGGAGTTAAAATAGTCAATCCATTAAATCAAAATGGCTGTCTGCAGGCATTTACAAAGTTAACATTTGGAATTACAACAAATACATCTGATGAAAATTCAGAGCCAGCAAGGTGCAAGATTGATTATACAAGAGGCAATTCAACAGGGAAAGCAGGATTTGACTCGATGCAGTATTATTTCGGAGGAAGCAATTACTTTGAATACAATCATGTTCAGGAAATGAAACTGCCGAGCCCTAACGCAACGGGAGTTGACCTTGGACCATTGTTGAAGAATGGAGAGACAGCAACTCTTTATGTTAAATGCATGGATGCAAACGGAAATGTGAATGAAGATGATTTTGTGTTCACATTCTGCGTTGACAAGGGACCGGACACAACACCCCCAATAATAGAAGCAACTTCAATTAACAATGACGCTTATGTGCAGTACAATGCTGATAGTGTGCCTATAGATGTTTATGTGAATGAGCCCGCAGAATGCAAGTGGTCCAGAATAGACAAGTCATTTAATGACATGGAAAACAATATGAATTGTGCGACAAAGACTTATGAAGTTAACTCGCAGTTGACATATACTTGCTCCGGGAGTTTGACTGGAATAAAGAATGAACAGGATAACATATTCTACTTCAGATGCAAAGACCAGCCAGGCAAGCCGGAGAATGAAAGATATTCAATGGAGCAAAGCTATGTATTAAATTTGAAAGGCTCAAGACAATTAACATTGATAAGTTTAATTCCGAATGAGACAATAAGGGGAAATACTGAAGTAGTCCCTGTTACATTGGAAGTTCAAACAGGCGCAGGAGCTGAAGAAGGAAAAGCTGTCTGCTACTTCTCTTCAACCGGAGATAAAGATTCGTATGTGGCGATGTTTGAAACAGATAACTACATCAGTCGACAAACACTTGACTTGACTGGAAGTCTGGCAGGAATTCCTTACAAATATTATGTGAGATGCGTTGATGCAGGAGGGAATGCAGCAGAAGGAAGTACAGGATTTACAATATTCGTTGACAAAAACCAGCCAATTGTCACGAGAGCATATAAAGAAGTTCCAGATGCACTGAAAATAGTTACAAATGAAGATGCACAATGCGTGTATTCTCTTAATTCGTGCAATTATAATTTTGCTGACGGGAAGCAAATGTTGTACATTGACACAAGTGTATTGAATGTGCACGCAGCAGAATGGAAGAATAATGCTTATTATTATATTAAGTGCAAAGACAAATATGAGAATCAACCGAGCCCTAATGCTTGCTCGATAGTTGTGAGCGCAATTGAACTAACTCAGAGAAATGCTTAGGGTGTTTTGTTAAGCTAACTGATAATGACTAATTTCATCGTTGATATTTTATTATATTAATTCAAAAGAACTTTCATAGTTTATTAAGGTATTCTGGGTTTTATCACCTTTTAATTTAACAGAACCAAAAAAAAATAAAGATTTGAATTATTTTTGCTGGACTTCATAGCCGCCAAGGGCATCATAAGGCTGTTTTCCCTCTCCTCCGCCCTTCAGATATTTTTCCCCTCTTTCCTCAATACTATTGAATGGAAATGGGTAATAAGGCTTCCGGGCACCAATGCTTCTGCATCCACAATTAGAAGTTAAGACTACAATTCCTGCTGTGAGAAGAACTATCTTTAACAGCTTGCTTACCATTTTTTAGGCAAGGATATGCTCTATTTAAGGGTTTTGATATTTAATAAATATTTTCTTATTCGAAAAATTGAGAAAATCTCTTTCCCTCTGTTTTTGCCTTCTTTAAAGAAATGACCCAATTTTTTCCAGAATCTTCTAACTGGCTTGGATTGATAAAAAGCCATCCTTCATAATTAAATCTGACTGCTATAACTGGAATCAGCCCCATCGTGCTTGAAAATAAAATGAAATCTTCTATTTGTCTTTTTGTAATGTAAATAGAGGTCTTTTTTGATGATTTTGCTTCTATTGTATACGCTTTCTTTCCCAATTTTGCAGCCATTAAATCACAGGGAGAATCATCGTTTACTCCTGAACCTGCAACTCTAACACATCTCCAGCCATTTTCGGTCAACAAGGAAAGTAATTCTCTCTCCACTCTTGAACCCTTTGCTTTGTTTGACATATTCCCTCTTTATATCAAATAGAATAATTACTGAATATTAAAACCTATCTTATGTTAAATATTAAAAAAGTTGAAATTGAAATTAATAAATTTATTTATAAATCTCGAGTCTGAAGGGTTCTTCTTCCGTTTGCCTTTGCTCTTCCAGCTGCATCCTTTAACAATGCAAGAACTTTTTCATTTAATGCCTCTGGAACATCCGAAGCAACATTCAAGTCAGAGGCTGCTTCTTTTATCTTGCTTTTCACAACCAGCATTACATTTGCCATTTTTATTTCCCTCCTTTTAGTTTTTTATTTGTAGACTTTACCTTTTTGTCTTCTTTTTTTGTATTTTCCCCATTTTCAATTCTTTTTTAATGAGCTTATCAAGAGGCTTCATGAACGGAAATGCGATTACATCTCTTATTGAAGGGGAATCTGTAAGAAGCATTACTAATCTATCAACTCCTAAACCTAGGCCTGATGTTGGAGGCATCCCTACTTCCAGAGCATTTACAAAATCAGAATCATAGGGGGCGGCTTCTTCATCTCCTCTTTTGATTAACTCTGCTTGTTTTAACAGAACTTCTTTTAGCCTTCCCGGGTCATTGAGCTCTGTATAATTGTTCCCCATTTCCCAGCCATTAATTATGGGTTCAAACCTTTCGCATATCTCTTTATCTTTTTCCTTTGCCTTTGCTAAAGGAGATGTATCTGCAGGATAATCATAAATTATTGTTGGCTGGATTAATTTTGGCTGAACTAATTCTGAAAATATTTCTTCGACTGCCACTCCTTTGCTAAATTCATGCTTTAATATCAAATTATTCTTTTCCAGAGTTTCCTTTAATTCTTTTTCAGACATCTTGTCAACATCAAGGCTAGTATGCTTCCTGATGGCTTCATTCATAGTCATTCTTTTCCAAGACCTTTTCAATTCTATCTCCTTTCCTTGATAAGTTATCTTAGTTCTGCCAAGGACTTTTTTCGCAATAAACTCCACCATTTCTTCAAATAAGTCCATATTAGAATTATAATCTACGTAAGCCCACATAGTTTCCAAGATAGTGAACTCTGGATTATGAGTGGCATCTATTCCCTCATTTCTAAAAACTCTATTCATAGTATAAATCCTATCAAATCCCCCGACAATTAATCTTTTCAAGTATAATTCATTTGAAATTGCAAGATAAACATTCATCTTCAAACTATTAAGTTCTGTGATAAATGGTTTTGCAGCTCCGCCTCCGTAAAGTGGCTGCAACATAGGAGTATCTATCTCTATAAACCCTTTTGAGTTCAAAAATTCCCTTAATGAGTTAATTACCGCTGTTCTTTTTTGGAAGACAGATTTCACATCAGAATTAATGACTAAATCAATGTATCTTTTCCTGTATCTTTCTTCCTTGTCCTGAAGGCCATGCCATTTTTCAGGGAGAGGAAGAATTGATTTTGTTAAAAGCTCAATATTTTTTACAGAAACAGACAACTCTCCTCTCTGCGTTCGAAAAATTGTGCCTTCAACTCCGACTATATCCCCTGAATCAATATACTTCTTGCAAAAGTCAACTATCCTATTAGGTGTTTCTTTATCTTGCAAGACTACCTGGATTTTTCCAGTGCCATCCTGTAAAACTCCAAAAGCTATTTTTCCCATATCTCTTAAGGCCATTAATCTGCCTGCAACTTTTACATGGTCTTTTGTCTTTCCTTCCGCCTTTAACTTAGAATATTTTTCTTGGAGATCTTTTGCATAATTTTTAACATCATATCTATTAGGATAGGGATTAACTCCTAGCTGCCTGAGCTCTTTTATTTTTCTCAACCTCTCCTCTATTATTTGGTCTTCTCTTCCCATTTTTATTATAAAGTTAAAAGGCCTTTATAAGCCTTATTTAATCAAAATTTGAACATTTAAATATCTTTAGTATATTTTGTAGAATTATTATCTCTTGATAAATATTTTATAATAAATGCATCAGACCTTGCAATATCTTATTTGGCATCCCACTATTGTATTCCAATCTAACTCCTTCATATACTGGCGGCACCCCACTAACTTTGTCGATACCTTTTAGTTTTATATAAGGTAAAAGATTACTATTTTTTCCTTTAGGATACCTACTCTTATCCAAGTACATTATCAATTCAGAGAATTTTTCGTGCTCTAACTTGTCTATTTTTAGTTCTAGGAGTGCCATGATTATATTGATAAATTAATTTCTAGAAATTAATTATCCTGAAATCCTTAAAATCCTGCAATTTTTCCTCTTTTTGCTCAAAAGACCTTACTTGGGCATATTTTGGCCCCGCCTTGCATATATCTACGACAGTGTCAACATTTCCAGATTCGCCTTCCAAAAATATCTCAACTTTCCCATCGCTTTTTATCCTCAAAAAACCCCTAACATTATAGCCATCAGCCACATCTTTTATTGATTGCTTGTAAAATAAGCTCTGCATATTTCCAGTTAAAAACAATCTCATTGCCTTTTTCATAATTATACCTATTAATTGGAGTTAAAAAGGTTTATGGTAAAATAAAATATAGTCCAAGCAAAGTAAAATTTTTACTTTATTAAGATGATGCTATTAGATCTCTTTGAACCCTCTTCTCTTGGGCTAAAAGATTCATCTAAAAGCTTCAAATGCTGGATTGATTTCCATTCTTTTCCTAAAAGTCTTGCTGCCTGTTTATCCATTTCAAGAGGCTGACCCGCTAGCAAAGAACCTTTTGCTGATGCGTCTATAATAGCAAGGTCAGGCATCTTTGCCTTTAATATATCATGAATTGCATATTTTATTGGTTCCTTTCTTATCTTTTTCTTTTTTGAGGAAAATACTCCCTTATAGAATGAAGAAGGGAATGCGCCAATCATAGAAGATAAGGAGCCTATCATCTCCAACTCTGCATCTTCATTCAAAAATGGAAGAGAGATGACAAATGAGTCCATCAGAATTTCAGGATACATTATTCTATTAAATTTTAGAAATCCTCCATCCCGTATTTCTTTTGTTTCGGCGTCATTTAAATCAATTAATCCTATTGAATACTTTTCAGACAGACCCTTGTATCCTAACTCATCGAACAAATCCATTGTTGATGCGCCATCTGCCCCCTCTGCTATGAATATTTGCGCTTCAGGATTTTTATGCTTCAAACAATACTGCAAAACAGACTCAACAAACTCTCCTTTGGTTGATTTTGCCAAATCTGAGGACAAATAAGGCTTCAACACTATCTTATTATGCTTCTTTAACTCTTCATTCAGCTTAATCAAGGAAAGTAACTTAGGAACGGTGTCCTGATAACTTTTTAATTTAACAGATATCCCTTTTGCCATCTTTCTTTTTGATTTTTCCCGCTTTTAAATATTATTATGCTTCATCATAATGGCTATTTATCATCGTGTTTTTCAGATAAGAATACATATTTTCTATTATTTGGAAGTTGACTTTAATTTTTTTATCTCTTCAAGCGCTTCTTTCCATCCAGTTACCCTAATTAAGTTAACATGATTGATTTTTTGATTCCATGGTTGATCAAATAAAATGACTTTTATTTCATTTTCTGCGCATTTAAGAGCAGTATCTGGAGCATCTTCAAGCAATACTGGAATTTTTAGTTCCTTGCATATCTCTGCTTTTGTTGCACTTTGCCCTTTATGAAAATCTCCAGCACTGATTATTTTTATTGTTCTTCTGATATGATGTTTTACCCGATTTTCTGCTCTATTTTTAAATCTGCTCGGTCTGGAAGTTATAATAAAAAGTTCGTTATTGGAAGAAAGATTTGTTATCGCCTCTTCTGCGCCTTCAATTGGTTTAACGTCTTCAAGATTATGTGTTTCATGTGAAATTCATCAACATTTTTTATGGCTTCCTCTCTGGTTTCTCCTAAGAGGGGCCACCATTTCCATTCTGGAAAATCCTCTTTTTTATACAGCTTTCCGGTTTTTTTATGATAAAAAATAAGAAGTGCAGTCATAAAGTCAGCAATTACTTCATCCAGATCCAAAGCAATTTTCATTTTAACTTTCCAGAATCCTCTCTTCTGTCCAATTCATTATTGACAACAGCAATTGTTTGAGAGGCAAAATAGGTTCTTTTTCCTATAGTAACTGCCTTACATAGGGCTTTTAATCTTTTTAGCTCTTTTATTGGGAGACCTCTGTGGTCTCCGAGAACAAATATAGGATTTTCTTTTATTTCGCAAGTCCTGATATCTTCTCCATTGGGGTCAAGAACATAGATATTTCTCCCCTCTTTATGCAAATCATTCACAACTTCAAGGAAATTCTTCTTTTGAATCCAAAATCCCGGAAAAACCTCTCTTCTTTCTCCTTCTCTATATTTGTAAAGCATCTTTTTTAAAACTGCAGAAATATTTGTTTTTGACAGATAAATTTTATCAACTCCTGTTTCTCCTTCAGTAACTGGTTTTATTTCCAAATGTCTTGGGGGTGTTGGAGGTCCGGCAAAGCATAAATGCAATTTTGCATCTGTTCTTATCTTATGTGACAAAAAGAAAGCAGCAATAACAGTATGTATTGCTATGTCTATTCTTCCAGATTCCTGCAAATTCTCTCCAATGTAACTTCCTGAAGTTGGCGCTGTCCTTGAATAATAAATAAATTCCCTCATAGAATATTCTTGAATTTATAGGTTAAAAGGCTTTGGATTTTTACCTCTGCAACTTTTTCTTTATCACAGATTCTACAACATAAAGAGCAACGATTACACTTATAGCCAAAAGAGCTATTTTGTGCAAGTCCTCGAATATATTTATAGCTGTAAAGAATGTATTTCCTATAAACCAGCCAAGAGAGAGCATTATGGCAGACCATATTAAAATAGCCAAAGCATCAAGCAACAAAAACATCCAGAATGACTTTTTTCTTCTTGAAACTCTAAGAACACTTATAATTCTCAATCCATAAAGAAATTTAGTAAACAACAGATAGAGAAAATCGTTTTCATGGCTGAATTTTTTTATTATATTTGTTGCATGCTTATACAATGCATATCTTTTTGATTTATTTTTTAATCTTTCAAATGTCTTTGTCCTTGCTATAAAGAACCAGAATATATCGGAGATTAAGATACCTAAAAATCCAATAACTGCCACTGCCCATATGCTCAACAAGCCATGCCCTGAAAGAATAGAGAAGAATATAAGCAGCTCTTCTCCGCCAAGCAAAGCAGCCAAAGAAACTATCCAATATGAGTATTGGACTAGAAGCAAAATAATCACCCCTAAAGTATTCATTTCCTATAAAGGAGATTGGAGTTTATAAGGCTTATTTAATTTTTAATGTTTAATTGAAAACGAACTCTGCTCTTGCGATTATATCTCCTTCGTCTGCTTTGTGATAGACTCCAATAAAGATGTCTTTATTGAATATACAAAATCTATCAGTTATCTTATTATCCAATTCAATGTCTTTTTTGAATATTGGCTTTCCAGTCAATAATTCATGGATGAGCTTTTTGCCAGATATCTGAACTATAGGAAGAAGAGTTGAGATAATTTCTGCAGGAATTACTATGTCTCTTAATGGCTTATCCTTTCCCTTATTATATTCTTCAACAGCCTTATCAAAATCATAGAGGCTTACTATTTTATCTTCTCTGAATAACCCTGCTTTGATCCTTCTTAATTCCAGCATGTGGGCTCCATTGATTCCCTGTTCTTTTCCCATATCATCTATTAATTTTCTTATGTATGTTCCAGCTTGGACTTCTGTTGAAAACAAGACATCTTTTCCAGACCTTTCCAAAATATCAAATGAAATGATTTCTCTTTCCCTTATTTGTCTTTTAACACTGCTTCTTACTGGAGGAAGCTGTTTTATTTTTCCTATAAACTTAGATATTGCATCTTTTATCTCTTTATCAAATACATTTTCTTTATGAAGACGCATAATCCCAACGTATGTTTTATTTTTATGCATAAAATAATCGCTTAACCTACAGGCTCTCCCCAATAGGATAGGAAGAACCCCTGTAACCATTGGGTCAAGTGTTCCCATGTGGGATGTTTTATTCAGTTTCAACTGCTTTGCAATATAATTTGTAACTGAAAATGATGTTGGGCCTGTCGGCTTGTCTATATTAATCACTCCAAATTTGATAAGTTCTTCGATTGGCTTTTCTTTTCTTATTTGCTCTATGTTTATCATAATATGCTCCTTACTTCTTCTTCGCTTAATTTTACAGAATATCTTTCCTTGTTTAGCGCAAAAATAAACTTGCCTTTCTTGTCCGCCTTCATAATCTCTATTATCTTATTTTTGTCCAGGTTTTCTGGAATAGATGTTGGAAGTCCAACTGATTTTAATCTGTTAATTATTATTTCAGAATCTTTTTTGTTCGTAATGCCTCGTTTGACTGCTAACTCTAACTCTTTTGCCATGCCTATCGAGATGGCTTCCCCGTGATTTAATCCTGACAAGAGTTCGATTGCATGTCCGATTGTATGCCCGAAGTTGAGAACATGCCGGTATCCTGAATCAAAGGGATCTTTCTCTACTACTTCAGCCTTGCTTTTACAGCAGTCAAAGATTACTTTATCTAATTCTTTACTATCTATTTTTAGAGATATCTTTTTTATATCCGGCTTGCCGAAAAGATAGCTGTACTTTATTACTTCAGATAAGCCGTTTTGCCATTCTTTTTCTTGAAGAGTCTCCAAAAATAAAGGATCAATTATAACTTCAAATGGCTGGTAAATAGTTCCAATGTAGTTCTTTTTTTCTCCGAGATTGACTCCATTCTTTCCACCGATACTGCTGTCTACCATTGCAAGCAATGTGGTTGGAATGTGAATCAATTTAACTCCTCTTTTGTATGTAGATGCAACAAATCCTGCAATGTCACCTACTACTCCCCCTCCGAAGGCAATAATTGTGTCATTATCTCTAATCTTTTCCAGGATTTCTTTGTAGACATCAATATCCTTGCTTTGCTCCCCTGATTTTATACAGAAAAAATCATCTTTAATCAATGATTTATATATTTCATATACATTTGAATCTGTTATTATGAAGCCCCTTGGAAGCCCATTTTCCTTAATTAGGCCTTTTTCGATTTTAATTGTGTAAGATGGTTTTGTTTTTACAAATATTTTCATGATTCTTCTTATGAATTGCTGTTTAAATACGTTTTCCTCTGCTTTTCAGGAAGCTTTTCAATTGAATATCTTAGCATTGTCCGAGGCATTTTTTTATAATATGTATTAAGGAATTTTATTAATTCATTTGTGTTTCTTTTTCCAATCTCCCTTAACATCCAACCCACTGCTTTGTAAATTAAATCGTGTTTGTCTTTCAACAAGAGCTCGGCTATTTTCAATGCATCTTCAAAATCATTATTTCTTATGAATTCAAATGTGGAAAGAACTGCAATTCTTCTTTTCCATATATTTTTTGATTTTAGGAAATAATAAAGAGAAGATTTATCTATTTTAAGGAGGAATTTACCTACAATGTTTGGCGCGGATAAGTCAACTAAGTCCCAATTATTGACATGTTTTATGTTTTTCAAATAGAATGCATAAATTTCTTCCCTCATTTCTTGATGTTTTTGATAATTATAAACTAATAAAAGAAGGGCTATTAACCTTTCTTCGTGAATCTTTGACTTCACTAAATCCTCTATGTCACGAAGGGGGAGATCCTTGAATTTTTTGACTATTTCTCTCTGCTTTGGAACTGTGATGCCAAGAAAAACATCTCCTTCTCCATATTCTCCCTTGCCTGTTTTAAAGAATCTTAAGAGAAGTTTGGCTTTTTTTGGATTAGCTGCTTTCCTTATCTCTTTTCTAATTAACTTTAGGGACATGAGAATAAAAGAAACTTAGACTATTTAATTATTTTTTACCTTCTCTTTCTGAGAGTAAATTATGTTCATCAGGATATATTTTGTCCAGCATAACCCTGCAGGCATCGCTTATAGATGAGTAAATTTTGATGTCCGGACACTCTCTTGCAAAACTTTTTCTTATGTAACTGCTACAGGGAAATCCATTTTCAACTCCGAGAACAAAATTGAATTTATCTCTCTGATATCTAACCATCCATTTGCCAAGCATAAACCTTGAAATCTGCGCATAATCGCTGTCATAATTATGCTCATCTTCTTCAGCAAGCCAGAACATTATGCCACCTTTTTTTGCAGCCCTTTCCAGGTAGAAATCGTCCCATTTCATTTGGTCATCATCCATCTCAGAATGGCTCAAGAGATTGTCCAACTCTGGATGCCTTCTTGGGGAAGCTATGTTTGCCTCTCTATTAATACTATGAATTATATCTATGGCTCTATCCTGCCATCTTCCAGTTCCTGCTCTGGGTCCTCCGAGAAATATCAGGGGACCTATTATTTTCCTGTAGTTTGGAGCAACTATTACTTTTCCTTTCATAAAACTATGCCAAACAAGAGATTTATAATGCTTTCTATGTTGGGTTGTGTTAACTAAATTGGTGATAAAATTACAATTATAGACTATAAAGAATAATGTTCGTTGAACATAATGCTATAAATATTAATAAATCTATAATCCTCTTTTAATTTAATGGAACGTATTAGTTAAAAACTAAATAAGATATTAAGCCGCTGCAATTTTTTTACTAGGTTCAACAAGTTCCACTCTTATGCCTTCAAGAACTTTCTCCAAGCCAAGAGTTAAATCAGAACCTAATCCCTGGGCATTTTTTATCATCAAATAATTATTTTCTAAGAATTCGGTATTTCCCCTGAATTCAGGAAGATTTATGTCATCAAAATATATTGCTGTTGCAACTGCCTGTTCTGCACGGTTATATATTGTTAATCTGCCTAGCTCACATCCTTTTTTGCCCTTAAACACGGCTCTTAATCCATTTGATAAAACTAATTCGCTGTAATTCCTTCCGAATTCATTAAAATTTCTTTTGTTTTGCCAGTTCAAGGTTTTTTGTTGGGGATTTGTCATTTTAAAAATGAAAAATTTATTTCTGCAGGGCCATTCTTTGCGGATGACTCTTTTGTTTTTCTAATTTTGCCACATGCTTTTGCTCTTTGGCTTTTGCCTCAAATTCTTTGCTTCTCTGCTCTGCTGTTGCTGTCTCTTTTTCCTTTTCATCTTTCTTCTGCTCTTCAGTCTTTCCTTCCTGTGCTGCTGGAACTTCCCTCTTTTTTTCTTTCTTATCTTCCTTTGCCTCTTCCTTCTTTTCAAATCTCTTCAATAATTTCTCATGCTTTGCTTTCAAAAATTTGACATGTGCTGGAAAATCAACTAATTCAACTCTTACTATGTTATCCTCTTTTACTGCTCTTACTTTTACTTTTGCTGGAGGATTTGCTCTTCCTCTGAACCAAAGTTCATTGTTTGAATATACATCCAACCTGACATTATTTACATCTCTATCAAGCACTTTCATGTGCTTGGCAATGAACTTCTTTATGGCTTTTATTGCCTTGCCAGTTCTCTCATACATTGGAGCTTTAAGCCACTCTTTTCTCAATGGAATTATATATTCTCTTTCCAGCTTTTTCGTTTCTGCTTTTGGTGTTTTTGTTTCTGCCATTTTATACAACCTCTGCTTCTAGCAAATCGATACCTATAATTCTTTTAATCCCTGCTAGGATGCTAGTTAAATCCTTTTCTGGAGCGATTATTTCGACTTTTGGTTTTTCAGTCTTTTGCAATATTAATCTTGCATTTTCATAGTTAAAAACAGCAGACATTCTATCGTATGAGATAGCAGTAGGATTTAGAACCCTGCCAACTACCCGATAAAATCTATCATATATTGTCTTGCTCAAGTTTATTGTCGTTACGTTTATTGTGTTTTTCATTTTATCCTAGATGGGTCTTCTTGGCTCTCCTTGGTTTTATTCTTAGTTTTGTTCTTCTCCAATGTCTTCTTTTCTTGGTAATCTGAGATGGATGAACTCTTTTTCCCTGGCCGTGCTTTCGCAGAACTGCCCAGAACGGAGCCCATTTTGTCCTTCTGTTGTGGACGCCAAGCTTTACTTTTTTTTGAAGTGCCTGTTTCATTTTGCTTCTCCTGCAAGATTTTCAAGAAATTCCTTTCCTTTAGCTGTTAATTGCCTGCCTGAATGCTTTGCTTTTACTTTTTCTGTTAATCCAGCGGAATCTGCCTGTTGTAATATCTTTCTTATTATTTTTCCTCCAGCCTTGTAAAAATGCGCTGGTTTTGCTCCTTTTCCTTTTCTGGAGCCATACCTTGTTCTCAATCTTTCTACACCAACTACTTTTTTTACATAAATCTGTCTTAATATAGAAGCAGCTCTTTTATACCAAAAGTCTGAATCAATATTTGGTCTTTTCTTGCTTGCTCCTGTTTTTACAAAATCAACCCACTCTGGCTTCTTGAATTCTGGAAGTTTCTTTAAAGCCTCAGCTAGAGAACTATTATACTTACCAGGCTCAATCATTCTTATGTCTGTCATCTTAATGTAGTAGGCCGTGCTTTGCAACACTAGATCGGCTCAAGGCCGCTAGACCCAACACTCCTTAAGAAATTTGCTTTATAAATCTATGGTTCTGGCGTGTATTTATTGCATCTTCGGGACTTAAATCTATTTAAAGAAGATACCTAGAAATAGAAACCTGCTTCAATCTTTCTTTTTTGACTTTTTGAATCTCCTTTAATATTTTCTTCCTAAGATTAAATGAATTTGACCATTTAACATATGCTTGCCAACCTTGACAGCTTTCCATTAATTTCCAATAAGAGATCTCGCACTTTTTCAGTTCGTTTATCCTTTTTTGCATTTTTCTTATATTTCTCTTCCTTACCAATCTGAAACGATAAAAATTTCTGAATCCAACAAAGTCAGTCCCCCTTGAAAGAGGAATTATCCTTGATTTTTGAGGATGAAGTTCTATCTTCAATCTTTCTCTCAAAAAGGGGTCAATTTGTTCTTTCCATATTTCTAATTGTCTGTCAGATTCATGCAAAATAACAAAATCATCAACATAACGAATGTAGTACTTAGCTTTCAAAATGTGTTTAACGTAATAATCTAACTTATTAAGATAAACATTAGCGAAGAATTGAGAAGTTAAATTGCCCAAAGGCATACCCTTCGGGCGTCCGCCCCCCCCCCGATTGGACTGTATTGCTAAGAATTCGGCGAATCAGCCAAATAACTTTTTCATCAGCTATTTTTCTTCTAATTATCTTTAAAAGAATTTCATGATCAACCTCTTTAAAATAATGCCTTATATCTGCTTTAAGGCAGAAAGCATTTCTCGTAAGGTTTTTTGTAATTTTTCTTGAAAATAAGTTAAATCTGCTCAAAGCAAACAAATTGCCCTTACCAATCTGATTGGCGCATGAATCATAAATAAATTCTCTCTCAAACATGCGACTTATAACTAAGATGATAGCGTGATGAACAACTCTATCCCTAAAATCTGATTTAGAGATTACTCTTGTTTTCGGGTCTCTCAAAACAAAAGTTGTTAATGGCCTTAGTTTATAGGTTTTATTTTTTAATTCATAATGCAAAGCAAGAAGATTTTCTATTAGGTGCTTTTCAAATTCAACAACATCTTTATGCAAGGTTTTTCCTTTTCTTGCTTTTCTCCAAGCAAGAATCAAGTTTTCCATAGAGTAGATCTTACAAAATAAACTTTCCATATTATGATAATTCTGGTAGCCAGAACTATTCCAAAGACAGAGCCATTATCATTGTTCAGGTTCCTGTTGTTGCAGTTGAAGTTAGACCTGTTGTTCCTGTCAAGCCTGTTCAACCAGGCGTTATAGTCAATTTATCTTCATGTCACCACTGCTTCACGTATGTTGCAGTTGAATTTTATGGCTTAAAATAAACCTAAATATGCGCTAATAAACTAACTTGTAGTTCTGGTGCTACCAGAACCAATTTGATAAGAAATAAGGATTTTATAAATCTGATTACTTTTTAAAGAAATCAGCAACCTTTCTCAGTGAAGCTGTGCCTCTCTTACCTTCAATAACACCATCTATTATAGTTAAATATTGTTTTGCCTGTCTCGGAGTATAACCACGAACTTTTGGCTCGTTAATTTGGCGCGAAGTGCCTTCGGCACTTTCCACAGAAACCCCAAAGACAGAGCCATAATCATCGCTCAGGCTCCTGTCGTTGCAGATGAAGGCAGACCTGTAGTTCCTGTCAAGCCCGTCCAACCAGTGTCCTCTTGCATAATCTTCCCCAGTTATTCTTGGCAAATAAACAGTAACTTCTGGCAATCTCAAATTCTCTGGCAATTCATTTCTTAAAAATAATCCATATCTATTAGCTAATTCTGGACTTTCAGCTTTCCATCTTATTGTTGGATCATCAGCAAAACTATCTGTTGGAACTGGATGAGTTTTAGCCTGTCCAAGATTCAAAACCCTTTTTTGTTCTAAAGGTTTTATTTCATCTTTTTCAGCTATCTGCCTAAGTACTTGAGTAAATGGTCTCTTGCCTTTTCTTATTTCATCAGTTAAATAAAATTCGCCTGTTCTCTGAGCTTCTACAGCTTGTTTTGCATAGGGAATAAGCGGATTAAATTCTGCTCTTGCCAGCAATATTGCTCCATCAACAACATTAGAATCTTCTGCTGTCCAAGCTCCTCCTTCAAAATGTGTTTGATCATTAACTCCTCTTTCTAATCTATCTTCAATAAGTTCTCTTCCTGTAGAAACACGCTTATTTGCATTCTTAGCTTGTGCTAAACAATATGCCCAATTTCCTTGGTCAATTCTTTGTAATTTCATATTTTTTATAGAAATAATACCTATTTAAACCTTTCGCTATTGTTACTATCTAATAGTTAATACAACTCATCTTACTGTTATACTTTATCTTTATTTTTTCCAGCTTGTCGTCTTAAAATTATAGTAAATCCGATTATTCTGAACTCGCAATGAACATCCAGCTTGGATTGAATGGATTTTGCCATTTCCTGGATTGAATCTCTGTCTCTTCCAGAGGATTTGAGGACAGCGATTCTTATTCTTTTGTGGGTTTTGAGAGCATTATTTAATCCTTCTATTACTCCTCCCGTAATGCCATTCTTTCCTATTTGGAATTTTGTTTCTGTTATCATATTTTTTCTATCCTGATGCCTCCTGCGGGAAGGGCAGAAAAAAGCTCTTCCTGAGATAAAGACTCTTTAACAGAAAGCTGTATCTTAGTTATTATTTCATCTTTTCTTAGTTTTCCTGGAAGTATCTTTAAAATGCCTTTTTTAACTGTTTTTTCTGGGACAGCTCTTAAAACTCCTTCCTGCCTTGTTAGAACTAATTCTAATGGAACGGTTACTGTTTCTACCTCTCCTAGAACCTGCCAAGTTCCAACCTTTGCTTTTCCAGGCTTATTAAGTTGGGAGGACCTAAAAATATCAACATCTGCTGTTTTTTTTCCTGATTTCCAGGCTTGGGAAAAACAGGCTGTGAAAACTGCCGTTTCCTCCAAGTCATTTTTACTGATTTTTTTGATATTATCTAAAATTATGCTGAACGGACTTCCTGGAGAGGAAGTATGCATAACTATGAAATCTTTTTTTTCTTTCTTAGTCAAATGAAGCATCTCTTCGTTCTGGACTGCATTCTTTCCCCCAACTACCAGCTTGCCAGAATTTGTGTAAAACCACTTATATTTCTTGTAGTTGTCAATTAAACTCATATTTTAGGGTAATAAATTCAGTTATTAAACTTAGCTATTTAAAAAATATTTCCCAAAGAATAATCAGCACATCGCTGACCTTATGAATCCGAGTCTCTTTATCTCAAAATGAAGATTTTGATCATAAACTGCGTCTGAAATTGGATTGGCAGTTGTTGTCTTCTCGACCTTGACTTGGAATGTGACTGGAACTTCAGCAGCGTTATCTGGAAGGTTGATAGCTATAACGTCTTTTGACTTTCCATCGCTCGGGCCAATATCATATGTTCTTGTCAATGGTTTTTGTATCCAGCTATTTAATACAGCAGATGTCAAAGCAGCCTGACCAGAATTGGCATTTATTAGTGTGAATTTATATTTTGCCTGTTCTGATGCATGAACTGCACAGGTAATATAGTTAGTCTTTCCTGGAGCAAGTTTCACAGCTTCTTCGCTCTCTCCTATGCAGGCAACTTCTCCCCCGCTGGTCCCGAATATCCTGTTTATCTCTTTATCAGCAGTATCTGAAACTCCCGCTGTTAGTCCTATTGCTTTGCACATTATACTTCTGACTAAAACCATCCCGAGAATTAGCATTGTAACACCTAAGACAATTATGATGATAGTTCCGACAGATAATTCAATTGCTGCTTTCTTATTTTTTGTCATTTTATACTGGAAGTTGACTGGCAACCTGCTGCTGAGTTAATGCCTGAAGATACTTCTCGCATCCTCCAAAAGCATTGCACTGTTGAATGAAATTGGACAATGCCGAGATTACCCTCGCTAGTATGAAGCTGTTAATTAACAACCCTATGAATGAAAGAATTAATCCTGCGACCGCCCAGCTCGTTTTTCCTTTTCTAATTTGAATAAAGCCAAATATTACCCCCAGTACTGACAAAACAAAGCCAACTGCCGGAGAAAAAACTGCAAATATTATCAAGAAAGCAATTAGAACGCTCAAAACTCCGAAGATAAAAGAGACTAACCCAAATGAGTTATCTACCATTTCCCCTTTTTTATCCATTATTATCTTTATGCAAAGGGTTTTATAAAGTTTTAGTTTTGGTCGGCTTTGCGTACTAATTAGCCCTTAATTTTGCCAGAGCTTCATTTTGAATTTGCCTAATCCTTTCTCTAGTCACATGGTAGATTTTTCCAATTTCTTCAAGTGTTTTTTTCTTCCCATTTAGTCTAAGAAATCTTAGCTCCAAAACCTTTCTTTGTTGGGGGTTCAATTTTTTAAGAAGATTATGCACAAAAGCAGAATCAGATCTTTCACATATATCATCGTAGGGCATTCTTGCGTGAATATCTGTTATTAATGTCTCCATTGACTCCCCATCATCGCCGGTTGGTTCATCTATGGAAACAAATGTAACTGGTCCGTCTTTTGGATGATATTTTGCCAGATATCTTCTTCTTTCTTTTTTCAATGCATTAAGAATATTTTTTCTTACATAATACCTTGCATAGGTACTCAATTTTGCTTTTTTCTTATTGTATGGATTATACCTATCAATTCCTTCCATTAATCCTTGATTGCCCTCGCTTATTAAGTCCAATAGTGGAACCCCTCTATAGGTATATTTTTTAGCGACATTCACAACAAGCTTCAAATTGCGATTAATTAATTCTCTTCTCGCATTTCTGTTCCCCCTCATCTTTTTTACAGCGAGTGCAAATTCTTCCTCTCTTGTTAAAAGAGGCCCAGATATCTGGGAAAGATAGACATCTAATCCATCATATGCCCTAGACCTTCTTGCTCCATCATATAATATTTTTGACATAAAAATTGACAAGAATTGGAGTTTAAAAACCTTATAGCCTAGTTTTGCTACTGATTTGGGAGAAAATAACAGCAGATAAGATTATGCAATTGAGGGTTTGCGGGTTATCGAAGCATTGTCAAATAACCTCTTGCCGATAATAGAAAAGTCCAGGACTCCATTGTCGCGAGCATTTTCGAAAACTAAACCATAGGCATGCATTCTGTCTATTGCCAAGCCAAATCTCACTATTCTGTCAAAATCTTCTACATAAGATCTGCTTAAATAAATTGGATTGATTTTCAGAGGAGTTGAAATAAATTTGCTTAAATCTCTGGAAACATAATCACTTCCCGGATGGTCTTTACAATCAGATGGAATCAGAAGAACTGATGCCCTCCAGGGACTTTCTCTAAATTCTCTTTTTGCCTGTTCCTCAGATGCAATTTTTCGAAATGGGGCAACTTTTTCAGCAAGGAATTTTTTATATTCTTCGAACAAAATATCTGTATTTCTTGCTGCTCTGACAAATAATGGAACGATTGGGACTGAAACTCTTCTTATTATTTCTTTAGTTAAATTTCTTTTATCATAGGGGTAAGTCACCTCATTAATCTGCATTGCCCATTCAGAGATGCCATACTCATTAATTCCTTCAATAGGTTCTAATTCTAAAAGTAATTCATCTGCCCTTTCAACTTTCTTTGCTCCAACAAGCTTATCATACTGTGTTGGGATAATTCTCAGATATAACGAATCAGAAATCTTTGGGAGCTTGCCAAACCTTCTGTTGTATGCTGCTCTTGCTTTTTTTAGAATATATTCCAACATTTCCATTACCATAATAAAGAATATTTTCTAGCATATTTAAGTCTTCTATTTAATTTTTACTACCCGCACAGACTAAATTTATCTGATGTTAACCTGATCAAATCACTGTCAAGAATTTTCTTTCTATCGTCGGCAAAAGCTTTGAATTTAATGAAAAGAGATTCAAATTCATCCTCCCTGAAAGAATATCCTAATTGTTTATACTTTGTTCTAAGAGCATTTCTTCCTGATCTTGGACCAAAGGTTTGAATGCTTTCATAGCCAAACATTTTTGGTTCAAATATCTCATATGTATTCCTGTCTTTCAACATCCCATCCTGATGAATACCGGCTTCATGGGCAAATGCATTCTTTCCTACTATGGCTTTATTATCTTGGGGGTAATGGCCTGTGAATTGAGAGCACATCTCGCTTGTTTCTTTGATAAACTCTGTTTTTATTCCAGAATAGCCGACATTTTTCAAAATCATTGCTGCAACAATTTCCTCCAAAGCTGTATTTCCTGCCCTTTCTCCTATTCCATTTATAGTAACCTCTGCTTGTCTGGCTCCTGCAAGAATTCCCATCAGAGTATTCGCTGTAGCCATTCCAAGATCATTATGATTATGAATGGAAAAAATTGCGTCTAAACCAGAGTTTCTTACATTATCAATTACATATTTTATTTTTTCATATGATTCTAAAGGAGCAAGGCAGCCGACAGTATCTGGAAGATTAATAGTTGTTGCGCCCTCCTCTATTGCCGCTCTAACAACTTGAACAACATAATTTAAATCAGATCTTGAAAAATCTTCGCATGAGAATTCTACATCATAAACATAAGATTTCGCTTTTCTAACTGCATTTCTGGCTTTTTCTATAACCCATCCATTAGTTTTCTTGAATTTTCCACTTATGTGGATGTCGCTTGTTGCAATGAATGTATGAATCCTTTGATTTTTTGCATTTTCAATGGCTTTTGCTGCTAATTCTATATCTCCCTCTACAGCTCTCGCCAATGAGCATATTACAACATCTTCTTGCCCAAATTCCTTGGATATTTGTTTTATTGATTCGAAATCTCCGCATGAAGAAACTGCAAAACCGGCTTCTATTACATCAACTCCCAGCTTGTGAAGCTGCTTTGCCAGAGCTAGCTTTTCATTTCTAAGGAAATGAAACCCTGGGGCTTGATCCCCGTCCCTTAATGTTGTATCGAATATAGTTATTTTATTTGTCATAGAAACCTCTAAAGATTTATGATGTAGTGAAATCAAACTAAAAATAAACTGAAAGCAAACTAGAAGCTTAATTTCACAAAAGTAAGAGCAGCAAAGCTAAAGAACTTGTTCCACTGAAGGATTTATCTGCACTTTGCATTTCTTTTAAAGAACTGGAATCTATTTAAATTTTTGCTTTTCACAGTTTATCTTCAGTACAATAAATGTTATATACTTCTTCCAGAACTTAATTTAATGAAAAAAGTCAAAGCAGGAATACTTGGAGCAACTGGAGCAGCCAGAGGAGCAATCCTAACTGCTGAACTACTTCATCACAAAGGCCTTTTGTAATTAATTCAATTATTCTTTTGTTTCTACCTTTTAACAAATGGTTTTATAAAGATTTGATTTTATATATAGAAATGAGAGAGGTTGAATTCAGGCCTTCGACTTTGGAAGAAAGAGAGGCGTTCTACAGGAAAGAATTCGATATAAACAAAGTTAAGAGATGGTTTAAGAAAAATGGGATGAAACTTCCCCAGATATGCGCTCTTGACGCCGGGACGGATACTGGAATAATAAAAAATCCCAAACTAAAAGGTGAAATGATTTACTTTCTGTTCTCTGAGCTGAAAGGGAAGATAAAAGAATATGTTCCAGAAGATGTTTATTATGATAGGGGAAGATACAAGCATGCCTGGCAGAAGCTCAGACATTTAAACAAAAAAAGCTGGACAGAACAAGAGATAGTATTTGATGTAGACAGCGACAATATCTCTAAATGCGACAAATTAAATGGAAGATGCCTGTCGACAGCATATAGTTATGCAAAAAATATGAAGAATGCACTAAAAAAATATTTCAAGGAAATGAAAATGGTTTATTCCGGGAGGGGATTCCATATCCATATTTTGGATAAGAAGGCGTATATGATGAACAAGCATGAAAGGAAAGAATTCACCGCTAAATTCAGGAGATTTCCAATAGATCTATGGGTTTCGCAGGGAAATATAGAATTGATACGACTTCCGTACTCTCTTAACTCATTAGTTTCGAGAAAAGTTACGCCGATAAATAAAAAATTCAGGGCAAAAGAAGCAATCCCTGATTTTTTAAAGAAAAATTATCTTCTCTTTCTTTTCTTAGCGTAGTATTTTTTCTTCTTGGAATAATACTTTTTCTTTTTAGAGTAGTATTTCTTCTTCTTGCTCGAGACTCTCTTCGTCCTTTTAGAAACTTTTCCGCGCGCTTTTTTTGACATTTTTACCACCTCTTTTCAATTTTTGCAAACATTTTTTGATATTACTATCAGGACAAACTAGTATTTAAAATTATTGCAAAAAATAAAAAATAATTTAATCAATAAATTGCATATCCTCTTGACCCGTCATTAATAATTATTTCCGGATTGAAAACATTTCTTATTTCATCACTGTTTGCTGGGGCATATCCATCAATATTATTAAATTTATTGACATAATTAACCATGAATTGTGAATTCATCAGCTGTGCATGTAAATGCGGCCACCAATTTCCATTCTCGGTTGTTTCGCCTATAATTCCGACAATTTCTCCCTCTTTAATTGGCTGTCCAAGTTGTAATTTTATGTCTTGTTTTAGATGTCCGAACAACAAGTAATTTCCACCTTCTAACTTGAAAATTAATCTTCCTCCCCAGCCGATTTTGTTCTCGGGATCAAACATTATATGATAAACTTCCCCCGGTTTTGGCAAACATACGGGTGTTCCAAAAGGAACAGTATAATCTGTTCCTAAATGAATCAAACTTTCTCCTTTTTCAGTTGGATGATTTCTCCATAGATATGTTCTATCTTCAAGAAAACCTCCATAAAAATAGTCTATTCTTTTTGCTCTCCCAGACTGTCTAGCCAATCTTGACAGGCTGAAGGATTAGAAAAATCAAGTCCGGACTTGCAAGATTCTTCATCCAAATCAACACGAGCCCATTTGCTGCTTAGGGTTGGAAAAATATTCATCAGAATGCACAAGAAGAGAAATATTTAAACTTATCTTCCAAGTGCTAATCTTTCTATTAATAATTCTGGAAAATCTGCCCCGACCATTTTTTCCTGTGTTTGTTTAAAATCGTATGGAAGCCTTATAATTTCCAGAGTTTTTGAATCTGAATCGTAAATAACATATCCTGTTTTATTGTTTTTATCTCTTGGCTGACCTAGTCCCGGAACGACAATCAGAGAAGATTCTGAATTTGCAAGAGAAAATTTCTTTGACATTCTTTCATTTTGCTTTCCAAGAGGCATTTCCTTAGAAATATCAATTCTTGTAGTTTCATTATTATAATGATATAATTGAGGCTTATGGATATGACCTGCGAAGGCAATTTTGCCTTTGAACTTTTTATCTCCAAAAAAATACATTGTCGCATCGTAACTTGACTCGATATAATCCATTCTTCCCGGCTCAATTGGTGTGCTGTGAGTAAAAATTAAATTTTCCTCCCCCATAATATATTTATCGGATTTAACTAACTCTACTAATCTTTGTTTGTTTTTATCATTTAAATTCTTAGCAGTCCAAGATAAAACCCATTCTGCATATTGATTCATTATAAACTGTTCTGCCAGATATCTCGCATCTCCAACAATACGCCAGGCAACAGACCTATCATGATTTCCAATAACAACATTCTCTCCAACAGCATCAAGAACTATATCGATGCATTCATTTGGATTTGGACCATACCCTACAATATCTCCTAAACATATTTTTTTTGCCTTTTCAAGATTCCGAGATTTGATATCATCAAGAACAGAAGAAAGAGCTTCAAGATTAGAATGAACATCTGAAAATACAACATGTTTCATAACTTTTCACAATGATAAGGATATTAAAAGATTATTATAATCGGGTAGTTTTATAGTTATTGCAAGCAAAAATAGATGAATAATGAAAAGATAATGAATCTCAATTTACTGAAAATCAAGCATCACTCTTTCTATTAAGCTGCCTCTTACAAATTTTACTCTTCCAGTTATATTTGGCCAGTTAAAATCTGGACAAATTCGATATATTGAGAAATATGAATACTTTCCGAGATTAACATTATTAGGATAGCCTAAAATCTCTATTATTCTTGTCTTTGATCTGTTAATTATTCTATCTTTTTCTTCTCTACTTAGTTGTTTCCTCTGCTGGAAAGATAAACCACTCATAACATTGATTGTTATTGTTGAGCTTCTGAAATAACCATTATTCTCTTTATCCCAATATGTAAAATATTTAATCTTTTCAGAGTCAAGTCTGGAAGAAATAATTTCGTTTGGTAGACCCTCTTCTAGTATCAGTCCTAAGGGTAGAGCCTTTGGGTTTTTATTCATATCTGATGTTGATGTGCTTAGATACAAATATCTTAGATATAAATATCTTTGGTAATCAAATGTCAGAATAAGAGATAATCAAATAAAACAAGCAGAAGAGAATCATGTTATAATTCCTGGACTTTGAACCAAGAATTGTATTTTATGTTTTCATATATTTTTATGTATATTTCTACGCGCAAATAATTTAAAATTATTATGAGGCTTTTAGTAGATGCATGCTGAACCCCTCGTTTTCTCGGGGCGTACACATCATCTCTATCAACGTCATCTTCTTTGACGGCCTTAGTTGTCTCGTCTTGCGGACGGCTTCGCACTTAGATGCTTTCAGTGCTTATCCGTAAATGCGTAGCTGCGCGGCCTGCTCATAACAACCGCTATACCAGAGGCATCCGATTACCGTTCCTCTCGTACTAGATAATCGTTCCACTCAGACAACAGCGCGCCTAGTAGATATCATACATACTGTCTCGCGTATATACTCAAAACTTATTTATTTGTTTTGTATGGACTATACCTTCACCCTTGTCAATGTTTAAACCGAAATAATTATCTTATACGCCTACTTTGATAAGCGATGTACGAGCTAACTACTTAATCTAACCCTTGAATGAGGGGATTCGCGTTTTACCTATCTTTGTAAAAGATAAGTCTTAGGAATTTAATCCTAAAGTCTCTACGGGGTCAATTCTAAGCGAACCTTACGGTTCTCTTACAAACTCTCCCTTGCATTTCTGCTTAGGGCTAGTTAAAACGACTTCCCTCGGGGTTACCATCTTATTACAGTATTGAATAAGAAGACTTCACCGATATGAGCGAATTTTATTTTTCATGAAATTGCTTTCATGCTACGCCGCGATGTGAATTATTGTTTGTTTTTCGTGGTTTGCGTTCTTGTTTGTGTTATTATGTTTAAACTGAAATAATTATCTTATACATCTACTTTGATAAGCGATGTTAAAGCTAATTACTTGTAATCTAAACTATGTGTTTTCCATTGAGATTTACATTTGTCATAACGTTTTATGTTTGCTTGCTAATTCTTGGTTTGGTTCTCTAATTAGACTGGATTGTCTTTCGACGTATTTAACCCAGCTAACGATCCCTTTTAATGCGTGAACTCCGACACCCTTGGTTGCTAATGCACAACCAGGATAGGAAGAGCCGACAGCGATGTACCAAACCGCGCCGTCAATATGGACTATCGGGCGCGACAAGCCTGTTATCCTTGAGGTACCTTTTCTGCCACACTCAGGTCCTAGTAAAAGACCATGAGGGGTCGCTAAGCCCGACTTTCATCTCTGCATCTTTTGCTGTGCAAGATACAGTCAGGTAAACTTTTGCCTTCGCACTCAACTCCAGATTTCCAACCTGGATGAGTTTACCATTAGGCCCTACAGATATCTTTTCTGTAGGGTGCCGCCCCAGCCAAACTGCCCGCCTGCTGGTGTCCTCTCTCGAGTAAGCAGCTTTAAGGAAAATAAGTAGTGTTACATGGTTGCTCCCCTTTCGCCGAAGCTAAGGTTCTAAGCTCCTACCTACGCTATGCATTCCCCTTAAAGCTACAACAACAAGTTGCAGTAAAGGTCTACAAGGTCTCCGCTTCCCACTAGGCGTCACCGGCATTTTCACCGGTAAGTGAGTTCAGAAGGTTCTGGTTAGGGACAGTGACCATCACGTTGATCCATTCATGCACGTCACCATTCAGATGACAAGGCATTACGCTCATTGATGTTATTATTCTAGAAATAATTATTTAAATTCTGGTAAATTGATTTTTACATCGAGTGTTACCGAAGTTCCTGAATTTCTTGCAGCTTCTAAAGTCTTCTCTTGTAAAGCACTCATTGGTATCAACAACATAACTGGCGCACTGCCAGTTGTTTTAACCTCATAAGTGCTATGCGCTTCAGATGCAATTCTTCGAACTTCAATTCTGCAATTATATTCAGTCATTCTTAATCCTTAAATTAAGAGTATTTAAAAATTTGTATACTAAAATAAAAGTTGTATTTTTCACAACTTCTTTTTCTCGCGAAAAAGATCGGAACATATCTTCGTAAGCAAACCAAGGTTTTCTTACAAACTTTCCTTGTTGTTACGTCTAACGTATGTTCTCTGAGGATTTTCAATACGACTGATATCTTACATTTACCTTATATTTTTCGAGTAAATTCTGTTTTCTACGACAATTGAAATAAAAACCATTTTCAACAAAGCTTCTTAAATTTATATTTATCTGAAAACAATCTTTTTCATTAATACTTCTATATTTCTTTTTCAAGGTCTTTTTACCAACCTTTACTCCGAAATTTCGCAACAACGAAATAAAATCATCAATCCAGTCTCCAGAATTAATAAACCCTAAAGAAAATCTTTGCCAACCGAACTTGTTAGTTCCAGTGCTTATGTATCCATCCGTATCCATTAAACCTGCTACAAATGCAGAAAATATCTCTTTTTCTGAGTTTGTAACAAATTCAGGAATCTTAGATTTATTATTTGTTTGAAGAGTTAAACATTCAAATAAACTTTTTCCATAAACTCTGTATTTATAAAGTATAGTTTTATTTGGTATTATTTCTTTTAAAAATCCTTTTTTATTGAATAATTTATTTACAATAAAGCATGTTTTTTCGATTACATCTTTATCTCCAGAGACTATACAAAAGCCATAGCTTTTTGATTTAAAGCAACAGCCATCTCCTAAATAAACTCCAAATAAATAAGATTTTTCAATCTCATTAGAAAGCTGATTATATTGAATCTTTCCTGCTTGGTTGTCTGCAGTCATCTTATTTTCACGCCAACAAACTTTAAAAATTAAGTTGTCGTCGTAAAGTGACATTCTCAGATGTTCCAGCATATAGTTAGATTTTCTCATGGATCTCGCATATGTTTATTTCAATTTTCAAATATGTCTTTTTGTTTATTTTGCCTGTCTATGAAGCTTGAGCAAAATTAATTTTTATTTTAATTTATTTCTTAATCTCGTAAGGCAGTTTAGTTTTCTATTCAACCTTAAGAGCCTCATAGTTAGGCCCGCCGTTTCACGGGTCTTAGCCCTCTTGAACGAGGGTTTGAAACACCGCGACTGGGCAGGACTCACCGATTATATAAATCCTTTCAGATTGGCAATCGGCTACGTTTTTGATAAACAGTCGGACGGTCCTTGTTACTGAGATCTACAAACGCCTTCGATAAATCAAAGACATCCATAGACACCCCTTCTACCGAAGCTAGGGGGCCAATATGCCGAGTTCCCTTAACCAGGTTATACCTTTCACGTCTTAGCCTTTTCAGCTAGAGCACCAGTGTCAGTTCTTGGTACGGCTTCTATGTAAAGTACACAAATTTTTCAAGGACTCTAGGAGTCAGCAAATTTATCCAAACAATTCAACTAGATTAAAGCATTACGCTCCCTAATTTTCTTGCCTAGAAGTTCTCTCGAACCTCCGCTTATCCCCAAGCACATCGTGCAATGTAATACATAGAAAGTTCTGGAATATTAACCAGATGTCCAATCGCCAACCGCAGTTAAGAGTTGACTTAGGAGCCGACTAACCCTTGGTTAAACAATAGTGCCAAGGAAACCTTGCTCTTTCGACGCTATCCGTTCTCAGGATAATCTGATCTTACTAGCACCACGATACTCATTACTTTTCGCTCCATACTTTCTTTCGAAAATACTTCTACGCAAAAAGTACGCCTGCCTACCAGAACACTCTTGCGAGTGCCTCTGGAGTGTCGGTAATGTGTTTAGCCCTGTCCATTTTCCCTGCTTCAAACCTCGATAGGTGAGCTGTTACGCTTTCTTTAAATGGTGGCTGCTTCTAAGCCTACATCCCTACTGTCTCAGGTTTAAAACTAGGTTTGTTACACTTAACACATATTTTGGGACCTTAACTCCAGTCTCCCTTGTTCGGGTCTTCGAACAGTACCTTACGCACTGCCCGCCATTCCCGTTGATTACAGTCAGCAAGTTCAGAGTTGGAATCGAACTCCGTAGCCATATAGGCTCTGCAAGTTCCATCCGTGCTTTACCCCGCTGACAAGCTCAAACGAGACTATACTTAGGCATATTTCGACAGGAACCAGCCATCGCCAGATTAGATAGGCTTTTCACCCCCACTCGCAGATCATCCAAATGCATGTGCACAATACTGGTTCGAACCTCCATTCTCCTTTCGGAGAACTTCGTTCTGCCCACGAGTAGATCATCTGGCTTCGGGTCATGCGCATGTGACTAACGCTCTTTCGAACTCGCTTTCGCTACGGCTTCATAAATTAACCTCGCCACATGCGAATACTCCGTGGCCTGTTTTTCAAAACGTACGCTACAACACCTTAATGCTGTAGCCAGCTGTAACTGCTAGATTTCAAGTCTTTTAACCCTCTATTAAGAGTGCTTTTCAGCTTTCCCTCGCGGTACTAAGTTCGCTATCGGACTTGAATTTATATTTAGGGTTGGCAGTTAATCCTGCCGTCTTCAGACCTCCTATCTAGGGGGCCCTACTCTTTTGGAATATAGCATATCACGTTAGAGTACGGGACTATCACCCTTTAAAGTGCTTCATTCCAGAAAACTTTCTCTCCATGACTTAGCCTTAACTTCCACCACATCTCTACCTTCTTTTCAAAAGGAGATTCGGTTTGCCCTGATCCCTTTTCGCTCGCTGCTAATGGGGGAATCATTTTTATTTTCTCTTCCTGCTGGTACTAAGATGTTTCAGTTCCCAGCGTATGCTTATATCTCTATATTCTATTACTAGAACGTTGTCGAATTCGGAAATCTTGGGTTCAAAGCCCGCATGCGGCTACCCCAAGCTTATCGCAGCTTGCCACGTCCTTCATCGCAATTCAAACCAAGCTATCCGTCTAGCAGTGTATGTAGTAATTCCTCAACAACTGACACGAAATCAGTTGTCTTGTCAAAATCAAATTATCCACGCCTGATTCTCTCCTGCTTGCTTCATTGAATATTATCTCTGCGTGATAAGCCTCCGATGGAGACTCACCACTCTCGCCAAATCCGGGACCTTGTGAGTGCCGGACCCTTGGGAACTTAATCCCAGACGATCTCGGTAATTTTAAAGTCTTTTCTTGACTCTCATTGCTGAGCATGATTTGTGATTTCGCTTGACGGTCTAGGACTTCTGTCTTCGACTTTCCTTAACAATCGATCATACTGCCCCTGATATGCTGGGCAGTTATGAAAATCGTCAAACGTAGCAGTTCCTTCACATATTTCCTTGCTTCTGAACGGTTCATAACAACTTTCCCCTATCGCAAATGGACAATTTTTTGAACCACGTATTATTCCTTCCATCATTTTATTGTTTGTATTTTATATTTAGTAAAGTGGACCTGCCGTGAATCGAACACGGAGCTGCTCAGTGCAAGTGAGCTATTTTACCATTAGACTACAGGCCCTTTTGTTTATGCAAGAGCTGCAGTCTCTTGCACAGACTTGACTAAATACAATTTAGTTTTATCCAATCAAAAATCTCTGTGAGATTTTCTCATCTCGGACATTTTTATCAAAAGTTAGAGAGGTATGCAGTAATTAATCATAAATATTTCTCGTTTAACCATTATTTCAAATTTAAAACTTAGAGAATTATTAAATTCTCTAGCATTCAAAAAATTAATTTTGAATAATTTAGGAGGTGATCCATCCGCAGGTTCCCCTACGGATACCTTGTGACGACTTAACCTACCTTGTCTTACAAAGGTTCGTCCCTTGCGAGCCTCGTCAATGCAAAACTCGGTTGGTTTGACGGGCATTTCCTTTTTCATTAATTATTATCTTATACAACTACTTGAGCTGTCTTGCCATTAACTTAAATTATCATTAACGATAACTAAATTATTGACTTTAGATATTAACTAATTACTTGGTTCCCCACAGTACAGACAGTTTTCCCGTATACTGCGAGCCCGAAATATATTTTAAGAGTTAATTTAACAATTTTTCAGAAGAAACTTTTTGTTCCAGTGGTTCAAGAACTATTTTGAATCCTGGCGGTGCTTCAACTTTGTGCACATTACTAATAGCAGTATTAACACTATCCCAGAAAAATCTTTCATTATATTTACTTTGAATTTTACTTCTAAGTTCGCTAGCACATACTCTTGCTCTGTCTTCATTCTGAGCAAGAATCATTCTTACATCTACGTAAGTTCGTGTATAGCTGTTACCTTCTGGTGTGTGTGACATTTTGAAAACGCCAACGTAAATTTCTTCCATAAGTTTTTGCTAAATCTTCTGTTTAAAAATACTTCGGTTGGTTCCCTTCATCTTTTAAAATTAATTAAAAGATTACTATGAAACCAGCTGACTTCCTCTCGACTAATCTTGAGTAGGATCTCCTTGGGTCACTTTGTTTTCTATTTCATCCATTCAAGTTAACGATTTTTTGTTTAACTTCCATCTATCACCGACCCGACTAGATGTCGTTAATCGTTGATTACCTATTACTAGGTACTAGACTGGATTTTGTCTTGAGCCCTTCATCTTTACCATTACTGATAACGACTGCTCTAAACTAAATTATTTTTTCTGCACTAATTACATTTTGGTTTTGAAAAAATAACTACAAGAATTTCACTTGTTAGAATACAAAGCTGCCAAGCACATTTCTTTCGGTGAGTGCAAGGAGCATTGACTTATTCACCGGACTCTAATAAAATCCGATTACTACGAATTCCAGCGTCATGAGGGTGAGTTGCAACCCTCAATCTGAACTAAGCTGCAGTTTATGAGATTGGCTTCACCTTTCGGTGTCGCATCCCTTTGAATGCAGCATTGCCGCGCGCGTGTAGCCCAGGGCATTTGGGACGTACTCACCTAACGTAGCCCGCACCTTCCTCCCGGTTACCCGGGCAGTCTGCATATTGTAAATTTAAATATGCACACGGGTCTCGCCTGTTACCAGATTTAACTGGTCATCTCACGACACAGGCTGACGTCGGCCATGCATCTCCTCTCAGCGTGTCAGGTAAGCCCTTTAGACTGACCTTCATCCTGCTGTCTGGACACCAGTAACCCACTTACACGGAAAGAAAATTTTACCGTTTAGGGAAAATCCAACTCTGAAACCATCCAGGTGATGGTTTCTAGGAAATTTCCTTGTGATGCTTTTGACTCCAAATCTTTTCAATATTTCGATGATATTGCTTTTCAGTTTTGGATTGACTGTGGTTATCTCACAATAGTTTCTTTGAACATAGCCATCGCTGTCTATAAGACCCTCGATAAAAGCTCTCTCAGACTTCTTAGAAATTATTTTTTTAAGCCCATTTTTATCAACAATTTTTAACATTTTGTTAATAAAATCTTTAGAGTGAAACTCAAACACATAAGTGTTATCTTGTTCCTTATATTCACGAAAATTCTTCAATATCGTACGAAGAATCTCCCTTAATTTATTTTGAATATTTACTTCTTTGATGAAGGTAAATATTCTTACTCTATAAACTCCAAGTTTTCTGCTTGTAAATATGTTTCCATCTCCAACAAAAAACCCAAAGAGATAACCAATTTCTTCCTTGCTTAACAGCGTCAAGTTTACATCCTGTCTCATGGCATTATATGGGGGCTTCCGCTTGCCCATACGACACTTAAGAACGTCGTCATTTATAAACCTTACCTGTAGTAGCGGATTGACTGATTCGGTCCTGGTGAGGTTCACGGTGTAGAATCTAATTGAACCGCACGCGTCACTCGTTGTAGTACTCCCCCGCCTATTCCTTTAAGTTTCGGCCTTGCGACTATACTTCCCAGGTAGCACACTCTCCGACTTCTCTACAGCACCGAAACCTCCCGAAGAGGCCCCGATGTTCAGTGTGCAGTGTTTACTGCTAGGACTACTTGGGTATCTAATCCAATTTGCGCCCCTAGCCTTCATCCCTCACTGTCGGATCCGTTCTTGTAAAGTGCCTTCGCTGTTGTTAGTCCAAATAAGATCAACGCATTTTACCGCTACATTATTTGTACTCTTCACATCTCCCGGTCCCTAGCTTTACAGTATCTTTTGCTCGCCGGACACTTAAGATGCCCGATTTCACAAAAGACTTACAAAGCAAGCTACGGATGTTTTAGACCCAATAATTGTGGCTGCGACTTGGAGTGCTGGGATTACCGCGGCGGCTGGCACCAGTCTCTCCCACTCCTTATTCGTATGAATGTTTACATCACACAAAAGATTTTCCAATACGGAAAATCACTCTGACTTGCTCTGTCACGCTTTCGCGCATTGCAAAATTTTCCCGACTGCTGCACCCCGTAGGGCTGGGAGTAGTGTCTCAGACTCCCTCTCAGGGTTTCCTCGCTAAAGGCCCTTACTGATAATCGGCTTGGTGGGCATTTACCCCGCCAACTACCTAATCAGCCGCAGCCCCATCCTACAGCTCTAATTTGGAAGATCTATCATTCCAGAAAAAATCTTCTATCGATGTTTACCGTCAGTTTCCCGACGTTATCATCGACTATAGGGCAGGTTAGCTACGTGTTACTGAGCAGTACGCCGTCTCTCGACAGACTTGCATGTCTAAGTGCAAATCAGATAGCCGCAGCCGCCAGCAGGATAAACTGGATTTAATCTACAGTTTCTTTTTAGAAAAAAGAAACTCTAGGTAGGTAGAAAAACTATTCTTGCCTACCAAATGATTTTCGTTGGTTTCTTGAGAGAATCCAACTTCACTCAAACTTCCTGTGACGACTTGCGTCATAAAATAATTATTAGTTATTGAGAAATAAATCACATTAATTCTTGCTTTAAAAGTGCCTAATTAGAATAAAATTCTAATAATTCATATTTGAAATTAAAATCTAAAAAAAGAATTAATGAGTTTGTATCTACAATCAATATTTGCATACCTCATACCTTAATATGCAATTGTCGAAAACTCAAATGATTCTCGACGGTAAACATTAAGGCACTCATTAAAGCTAACATTTTGATTACTGTTCAAAAGAAAAATGCTTTATAAACCTTTCGGAAAAAATCGAGGAAAAATTATCTATTCTACAATTTTTAAAATTGCTTTTCTGACTGTAGAATTAATAAAATTTTTTGGGAAGTCCTTGCTTGAAAACCATTTCCATTCGGAGAATTTCTCAGGTTCCATCAATTTTGGAGATTGGGAGGTTTCGCAGATAAATAGCATAAGGGTATCCCCTTTATGCGACCCCTCAAATTCGCCTATAAAATTCAAAATTCTAAAATCAGTTATTCCTGTTTCCTCTGCTACCTCTCTTCTTAAAGTAGTTTCAACAATTTCATTCTTGTTTGGCCTTCCCCCAGGACAGGTCCAGACATGAAGCTCCATCGGAGTATTTAGCTTATAGTGCCTAAAACCGCACAAAACCTTTTTATTTTTTATAAACACAGCAACTGGACAAGTTCTTTCATCGTAAATTTTTGATAAGGTAATTGGCAAGTCTTTCTCATTCATTAAATAAAACAAAAAACTGGCTTTTTATAGATAACTAATTTATTCGGAGGAACAAGATTATCCCAGTCATCAACGAAGTCTTTTATCGTGAATTTGAGGGGCGCTAGTCTTTCTTTTTTGCTAAGCTTCTTGCGTTTTCAATTTGAGAGTCTATTAAGATTGCTTGTTGCTTGCTCCATTCTTCATCAGAGTGTGCCTTAATATAATCAGCCCAATAGGTAATAAACCATAACCTTTCCTTAAAATTTCTTTGTTTTTCTGCCTTCAGCTCATCTAAATCAACCTTAATGTTCAATTCATCCATTCTTCAATAACTCCCATTTTGATTCTACTTTTAGTAATTTAATGAAGTATATTAACTTTTTTATGTCAAGCTTTTCTTTGAAAGTAAGATAGATATGCTTCGCATCTTCGAAGTCCTTATCCGAGCTTATTTCATCAATGTCTTCATCAGACATCAAGGAAAGTTTGTAGGCTATCTGGACTTCCAATGGTGAGATAAACAAAGTCTTTTCCTTTAAAGATAGCGATATTTTGTTTTCAAAAGAATACCTCTGAATATCATTATTAATTTGCTTAAATTCTATATTTGGAATAGGATATCCTTTTTCAAAAAATCTTATTGCGTGGCTATTTAACATCTCGAGCGCCTCTTGAATGTTTGATGTGTTAGCACATTCATAACCTTTTTCTAATAACTCATTAAATAAAAGCTTAAATATTGATAAGTTGATTTTGGGAAATAATAAGTCTACATCCTCTGTTGCTCTTGACCTGCCGAGAACTATAGAAACATATCCCGAAACAATTACATATGAAGTATATTTCTCTAAAATATTGACAAATTTTATCACAAACATATCGAGTTTATTTATTATTTTATCCGAGATTATTTTGTTGTTAACTAATTCCATTTAAACAGTCTGCATATATAGTATAAAAATCTGTCTAACCATTAATAAATAGAAACAAATAATCGACGAGTTTTACTTCGGGGGAACAAGATTATCCCAGTCGTCAACGAAGTCTTTTATCGTGAATTCCGGGGCTTTTATCTTTCTCTTTTCAACATAAAGTTTTGTTAAAAGGTAAAGAATCATTCCAAGGGACTTTGCTGATTTATTATTTCCGGGGACTATCGCTGTAACACCTTGGGTATAATTGTTTGTGTCGCATATAGACATTACAGGGATTCTTACTCTTCTAGCATCATTCAATGCGTTCTTGTCAAGCCAGGGGTCGCAGATAAAGACAATGTCAACTTCAAAGAAGTTTTCCAATTTTGCATTTGTCAAAACTCCGGCAGGATATTTCTTTGTAAATGTTCTTATTCCAGTAATTTCAGAAAATTTATTTGCCGCTTTCCATCCGGCTTCTCTTTTGCATACAATGATTGCTTTTTCAGGGGCAAACTTAGCAAGGAATTCGGCACCCCTAAGTATTTCTCCGTCAAGCATTGCAGTATTAAACACTGCAAGGCCATCTGCTCTTCTTCTGTAAACATATTTTCTCATATCTGGGGTTATAACTCTTGTTCCCAAATGAATAGATGCTTTTAGATAATCTTCAATTGGAACTAATGTGTCTTTCTTTTCGGCTTCCTCGCCCTTCATCTCTTTCTTTATATCAAACTTCTTTTCCTCGCTTTCTTCTGCAAGCTTCTTTGCTCTTGCCTTCAATGCTTCAAGCTTTGATTTTTTGCTTTTTGCTTCTTCGGAATCATTATCTTTTACATCTGACTTAATTTCACCAATTTTAATTTTCTTAGAATCTTTATTATCGTCTATATCTGCTACACTGTCTTGAGCTACAGCTTCACCTTTCTTGCTGATTTTTTCTTCAGCTTTTTCTTTTGCTTCTTCTTCGGTTATTTTTTTTGCTTTTGCCATTATAGCACCTTGTTTTCTTCAATTGTTAGAGTAATATCAATTGGAGAGTCAATTTTTCTTTGTAGAAGTATTTTTTCTGTTGCGCTAAACACAGCTTCTTCCAATTCGGTTATCCCCACATCTCCATTTCTCCTTATGTAATATCTTTGACCATTTATAACGAGGCTATTTCTTGGACTTTTAGCCGCCGTGGTATATTCCTGCTTCCTAAAGATTACTTTCCCATCTGCAGGAATCGGAACCAGCGTTAAGGTATATTGTTTTCTTTCCATTTCTTGTTGTTTGTGTAAATTTTGTATAAAGAGTGCAGGGGTTTGTCAGGGTTTGTTTCAGCCTGTACCTGCTAATCTTCTGCCAGAAGATCATCTTATGACATTATTCTTTTCAGAAGTTTTGGGTTTTTAAATCTGCTGATTCCTTATTTCAAGATTTTCTTCGCCGACATCCATCATTTCCAAATCTAAATTAAACCCTATCTTTGCCAAGAGATTGTAAAAAACAGCCCAGAGAAAGCCTAGAATGGTCATTAAAATAGAAGAACCAACAATGATGAGCAACGAGATTATTATCTTAAAACTGGTGCCAAATATATCCCCTAGATTTATATCGACAATTGTCTGCTGACCAATTATTGACATTGCAATCAAAAAGAGTATTGTGCTGATTATTCCTAAGAACAAGCCTAAAGACAATCCCACGAGAGTAGCTTTCCCAAGATATATCCTCTTTACTTTTATCTTTTGACCCTCTTCCATCTTCTAATAAATTAGATATAGTTTATAAACTTATTTTAAATAATCAGATATTATCGATTACACATTGGTTATATGCCTTGTCATCAAATATATTTCCAAGCTTGCAAAGCATTCTGACTACGAAGGCCTTGAAGCCTCTTGCTTCTTGAGCAAGTGCTTTTGTGTCCACGCACTCCCCATTTGAGCACAAGTTACTAGTACATTCATAATTGTTCTGGCATTTTGCCCACTCATTATCGAAACCTGTTGATTTCTGCTGCTTTACCCAGCCATCTATGTCACAGTATGCTGAATAATCATATCTATTTCTTATCTCTATGTATCTTCCTGATGGATCTTCCGAATAAACTATTCTCGTTATCTCAATATTTGCTCCCTCAGACTGAACTTTGTTCCCGTAAGAATCATAGAAAGTTACATCCACTTGGTGATATCCCGGAGTTATTGTTAAAGATTCCCCTGCCTTGCCCTGATAAATATTGCCGTCAAATGAAATTTCAAAGCTTGCAATTTGACCATTTGTTGCATTCATCAAATTAATATCACTATTGATTTTGGCATAAGCAGTTCCATCAGGCATTATACTAAATGTTGCATTGAATCCTGTTTGTGTAATCATCTCTGCTATTATTCTGCTTTCATACACTTTATTTGTGTATCCATCTTGGAAATCAAATCTAAATCCATAAGGTATACAGGTTTTGTCCCCATATTTATCTCCAAACCATCTTGGAACATAACATCCCGAGCATATTCCTGGAGAGCAATACTTTGTTGTTTCTTTGTTATCAACACAGCCAGTAACATCCCTTAATACCTCTGTTTGACGGCCATATTCCGGACAGATAACTGGCTCAGTTTTCTTTTCCCATTCAGGGAAGCATACTTCATTGACTTCAGAATTGCAGGCATTCATGTATTGAGATACAATTCCATAAATATCACCAAATACATAACCTGGAATGTAGTCAAAGGCATTATTCTGTATCTTCTTAGTCAATTCTTCCGGAGACAACAAGTTCTGAGAGTAATGTTGCTGGGAATCATAAACGGCAACCACTACAAAAGAGTTTCCGCTAATCCAGAAGTAAATATTCTCTCCATTTCCAGACAAGGAGTAATACTGAAGGGATTTATCTCCACTAAGATAAATCGAACCGCCGCTCCAAGTCTCAAACCTTTTTGCTTCCTCGAGCAGATCTTTGTACCACTCAGTTTCTGCTATTGAAGAGTAGTTTAATGAAGTTATAGTTTGGATGGCAACAATCTTGCTATTATTATTGTTTCCATAAGTTAGGTAATTTCTCTTCACAGTTCCCATATTCATAAATGGTTCATCAGAAGTCTCTGATGCGTTGCTCTGCAAGTAATAATCACCATAATTTGTCTGAAGCAATGCATTTCTATCTAACACTAACTGCTGGCAAGTGCTGCTTTCAGTTGCGCATGCTCCGTCAGAGCAGCCATTTTGGCAATTATATTCACTTATTTTAACTTCTCCATCATTAATTGCTCCATCGTCACATATGTACTCAAAAAGAAGGTTACCGTTATCTTGTTCACAATAATCAATAAATGTTCCCTCTATCTTTGATATCACATTCCCTTTAACATCATAATTCAACCCGCCATCGCTGTCTGTGCATGTTGGTGTGATAGTGCAATTGTAGAATGTCATGACTTGATTAGATGATGTTTGTGGGAAGTCCAATGTTGCCCACATACTTGAACTTGGACCATCACTTAATCCGCCATATTTGACAGAATAAACCTTCCCTCCAATTGTTATTGTCCCAGAGCCATCGCTTGTTATTGTTGTGATATATATGTCACCACCAAGAACAACTTGTAATTTAACACTATCAGAACTGTATCCTGTTGAGGAGTTTTTGATTTCAAAGACATTGAATAAACTAGGAACTGATGGATATTGTTGATCTCCTGGAAGGACTATATATTGGTTTCTGTAAAACTTTTGCCCTTCCCTTAAGACAACTGTATAATTGCCACTCTGAAACTGAGCTATATTTCTTTTAACTGTGTCAGTAATATTTGAACAGCCACTTATTTCTTCTACAGGAACCGAACAGTTTTGTGTTTCTGTTTTATTTGTGTTGCAGTTGGAAGTGCAGAATCTTGATTGTGTGCCGTCTGATGAACAAGAAATCCAATTGCCGCATGTCCAGTTTGTTATTGAACAGCCTCCACCACCGCCTCCGCCAGTTGAACCTTGATTATATAGGACTGAGATTTCATCAGGGGAGAGAGCCTTCTTATATACTCTTAATTCATCTAAAAGTCCATCGAAGTAATAAAAGTTTCTACCTGAACCGATATAGAATCCTCCATCCCTCTGAGGGTTTGAACCAGCATCAGTGAATGTTGAGTCTAATGCACCATTAATATATATCTTTGTGTTATTCCCGTCATCAGTGCAAGTAATGTAATACCATTGCCCAGTATTTAGGATTGTTTGTGAAACTTTCCAGCTGTTGCCGAGAGCACATGCAGGCCTTCCATTTTGGATGCTTAAAGTATAAGAATAAAGCTTATCAGCTATATGATTATAACTTGTTGAGAATAAGTTTCCATTTATCCAAGCAGTGATTGTTCCTTTATTTGTCAAATCAAGAGCAGAATTTTCCACGACAGAAATTTGCGCATTCCCGTTGAATGAAGCTGCTCCATTTACTTTTCCTGAAGAAACAAGCTGAGTATTAGAAGCTGAACTTCCCAAACTACTACTGGAAGAATCGGAAAAGTCAGAATCAAACTTGTAGTGAGCAACCAAAGCAGGGTCATTGTTTAAATCATCTAGAGTTACTCTTCCTGTAAGATGCTTAAACCAATCGACGAATGAAAAAGCAGAAACGGAGGCAACGAACAAAATTAATACTAATGTTAAACTTAAAATCAATAGCCTCTTTTGCATGTCATTACTATATAATATAGGTATATAAATATTTTTATGACTATGTTGTATATTACCTGAACGTTTAAACGAACCTTTTAATCTAAAATAGAGGTTTTTTCAAACATTTTGCCTGCAATACCTTTTTCTATCTCAATCAGTCTCTTTAATTTCACTTTTCTCCATTTTGTTGATATTCCGCATTTAATATAGTCGGCTTGAAAGGCGAAAGCATAATCTGCTAATGAAGTGTCAAGGGTTTCTCCAGCGCGATGAGACATTATTGTGTGAATGCCCTTCTTTTTGCAAAATTCAAAAATTTCCTTTAAGTCTAATAACGAACCGTTCTGATTAGGTTTTATTATTACTGCATTGATTGAATTCATTGAAAAGGCTTTTTTCAATCTTTCAATGTTGGTTGCAGTAAGGTCATCTCCAACAATAAGATGGCTTTTCTTTATTGATTTAAATCCCTGAAAATCCTCTTCTTGAAGCGGGTCTTCAACATATAATAAATGATATCTATCAATTAAATGATTGACATATTTAATTTGCTTTGATATTGAGAATTTTAGCTTTCCATAATGATAATAACCATTATCATATATGGTTGATGCAGCTATATCTATTCCCAAATGAGCTTTTTTCTTGAATTTGTCCATTATTGATAAGATTTGTTCGTCATAAAATGAAGTTTCCCAGGCTCCTTCCTGGTCCTTTCTTTTTCCATTCAATATTATACCTATGGCTTTTTGTATCTCAGTCATGGCTATGACATTTCCGCAGAATGAGGCTTCTTTTGGAATCAATAAAAATTCTTGGAATGCGGGATGGTGCTTTTCCTTTGAGTGCAAGCCACCACCGACTGCATTTCCTACTGGAATTGGAAAATGGTAAGCCCTTGGATTAATAACTTCCCATAATTCTCTGCATTCCTCGCGTGCAAGAGCCTTCAGAACAGCAGATTCAAGGGCAAAAAGGGCATTTGCCCCAAACTGCTTTGCATCTTTCAGTTTAAATTTCTTTTTTACAAGATTCTCGACTTTGGATAAATCGGAAAAAGAATTGATTTCCAATGTCTTGAGTTCTTTGAAATTATTTATTAATTTTATATTATTATCAAGAGACTTGAAATAGCTTGGAGTTTCATATTTCCCCGTTGAAGTTCCAGAGGGCGAGGATGCCTTGCAACCATTAACTGAAACCTCAATTGTCCATTCATCTCTGGAATCCTTGATTTTTCTTGCAGAAACCTCTTTTATTTGCATGAATATAGTTGATAAGAATAGTTAATAAATATTGGGTTAGGAAAAAGGAAGTTACTTTTTGGGAAAATAATTGTCCACTTTTTCGTTAAGCCTTGAGTCATAAATTTTTCTAATTTCTTTTTTCTTTTCTAGGAACAAATCCTCTGCCCTTTTGATAAATTCTTTCGCTTCGTTGAGATAGAGTTTCCCTTCGCGATCCAGCTTGAATACCAGAAGGCTGTCATCATCCAGCTTGTCCATTACCAATCTTGGCGGTTCAGGGTCAAATAAATCATTAGCAAGTTTAAGATTGCCGATGCCATTAATAACTGCTCTCCCATTAGCATTATATTCAATAAATCCCCCGTTCTGCCATATTCTGACGCTGGATAACTTGACAGGTTTATCGTAATCTGAAGAAAGAACAGAGGGATAGTCGCCAGCAGTTGTTAATTCCATAAATCTATTAGTTTTCCCGATATTACTTATAACCATCCAGCGAGGCTTTTCACTATATGTAACTTTTTGGCCACCAACATCTTGTTCTGGGAAATAAACGTAAGGTCTTGTTGCGCATGCAGATAATCCCAAAACTGCTGTAGCTGTAAGAGTTGTTAATAAGTTTTTTATTTTTGCCATTTTACTTATTTCTTAGGAGTTTGTGTCTTGTTTAATTCCTGCTTGATTTGTTTTTTTACTTCTAGATACAATTTTCCGCCCCAATCAAGAATGTCCTGTTTTAGAATATTATCCTCATTGCCATACCATTTGCTTTCTTTGGCTCGCCCATTTACTCTAATTCCGTTCTCTCTTGAATCATACCAAATCACACTCCCTTTTGGTGTATCTGCATCTTTGTGAAAAGCAACCCTGCATACTCTAACCTTTTGACCATAGTTTGGAGAAACAACTGATGGGTAATGTTTGTTCGCTAATAATGTTATCTCTTGGCTACTATCGCTAACATCAGACAGAGCCATGTACTCCTCTCTTTCATCATTACTCATCTCTTTCATCATAAACTACCCTGCGTCCATTTAAATTGTCAGATTTAAAATGAACATACTGTCTTGGTGCTGCACATGCTGATAAGCCTAGTGCCGCAGTGACTGCCAGAGGAGCTATTAGAGTTCTTAAATTCATAAACTATGAACTAAATTAAGGATATTTAAATGATGTAGGTAAAATGTTACTTGCTAAAGTAGTTATAAACTAAGCCTTGCACATTTTCTAGTTTCATTTATGTGCAGCAGGACCGTTTGTCACAAAATCAATCAAATATTTTCTTACCAATTCTTGAACTAAGATAATCTATTAACTTTTGACCTTTTGCTATTTGCCTTTTTGGTATATTTAAAGCCTCATTTAATAACATCTCCCTTCTTACATTTACAAGATGTTCTTGTGTTTTCGTGTTAAATGGGCTAACGAGGACCAAAGTGTATGGCGTTATCTCTTCTTCCTCGCATTCTATTACTATTGCATCAGCTTCTTTTAACCAATCTTTAGTTTTCATTTTGTCTCCTTATACCTCTTATTGCAATTATAAAAATCTACCTTTATCTTAGATTCAAATATTTCTTCCACTAGACAAGTGATGTTATGAACGAGACATTTTAGCAAAACCTGTCGTTTTTACTGCAAGAATTAACCCTAAAATTACGCTTACTGCCACAGTCAAGATTGTCTTTATTAATGTTAATCTGAAATCCATAATCTTGTTATTTAATTATAGTTTATATAACTATTTATAACTTCAATCAAAATAGAATAAAATAATTACTGCTCGTCTTTGTAGACTGGTTCTGCGTCAGTGAAGTCTTCAACTTCATCGCCTGCTATTAATCCTAGTTGCTCGGCATTTTCTGTTATTTCCTTTTCTATCTCATGCTCCTTTGCGGCAATTTCTTCGTCTGAAACTTTCTCTTCTTTTATGACTGTTAATTTTTCTTTGTGCTTTCTCGGAGTCGGTCTATCTACTGAAATTGGAAGAACACCTTCATTAAATTCCAATTCTGCTATTTTCAAAGAATCGTATCTTAATTCCTTCAATTTCTGCTCAGAAATTTTCAATATCACTGGCGCGTCCATTGCTATCTGCAATGCTCTTGCCCCTATAATTCTGGCCGTTTCATATCTTGTGAATTTTTCTATTTTTTCTTGTGCCATATTAATGTATTTTATATGTACTTTTTAAGTTTTCCCATTATACTATCATACTTTTCAGGAATTGCTTTCATCATGTGATTTATTTCTTCTGTGGTAAGAATTATTTCTCCATTCTTTTGGCAAGAATTGATCATATATTCCTTTCCAACTTTTGATATTCCATATGTTATCCTGGCGTCGCATGCCTCTTCTTCCTCTCTTGTTGGATCTAAAATTATTGAATCCCCCAGTTTAAAGAAGCTAAGTGAAATCGGGATTGAGTCTTCATTTAATGGGAATTTCTTTTTACTCTTCTTATCATAATCTACCTTTCCATTTTCATCTAGTTCTGGAATAATTGCTCCTCTCAGCGCAACTAATGCTCCTATGGCTGAAGCATCTATTAACCCGCCATCATCATTAATTGGATATACATCTATATAGACAGTCCATACTTTTTCGCCTTCTTTTATTACAAGTTTGCCTAAATCGATTATATCTGAATGTCTTATTAATCTATCTACTAATCTTGGCAACTCTATCGCTGGAAAATCAGGCGGACCTAGCTCGAATCTTGGCGAAGCTAATGGAAGCAAATCGGCTGAAACAGTGAGATTCCCTTTATCAGGTGAATCAGGGTAGGGCTCTCCAACACCTAGCTTGATTCCGACAACTACTTCTGTTTTTCCTAATTTAACCCTCGCACTTCCTTCTGCCTTATTTGAAACATTAGATGAAATTTCTATTTCTCTAAAATCTAATAGACTTCTGCCATCAAATCTCTTTCCTTCTTTGAACATCTTTTTGAGATTATCTTTTGATAGGTTTGTTATTTCCATTGCCATAGTATTTTAGGAATTCATAAGAACCAAGGTTCTTATTTTTTCACAACCTCCTTTAATGCTTTCTTTTGCGCTTCATAAATTTCCTTGCATGCACCATTTACCAATTCCAAAACATCTGACACTATATTTGGTTGGATTTTTCCATCTAATTGTAATAAAGTGTATTCATCCGAGTTCGCAACCTTTGCAATTGCAAAATCTGTTGCTCCTTCTCCCTCTTTGAAGTCTTCTTCCTCTTTTGTTAAGTCAACTATCAATTCTTTATCTTGTTTTCCTGCTGCAACAGAACAGACTAAGTCTTTCATTGGAATTCCGGCATGTGCAAGAGCCATTGAAGCAGCATTTATTCCTGCTGTTCTTGTTCCAGCATCTGCTTGTAGAATATAAATCTGAACATCTATGACTGTTCCAGGAAAGCTATCTAAGTCGAGAACAGGAGCTAATGCCCATTCAGTTACCTTAGAAATTTCCTGGGCTCTTCTGTTTGGTCCAGGCTTCTTTCTTTCTGAAACTGAGAAGCTCATTAAATCATAATTGCATCTTAGAAATGCTTTTGTCGGATTTTGCTTGTGCTGTGGATGTAACTGTCTTGGTCCGTAAACCGCAGCTATTGCAATTGTATTTCCAAATGCGAAAAGCGCAGAGCCATCTGCATTAGGAATTATTCCTACCTTAGCAGTGATTGGCCTCAATTCATTGCTTTTTCTTCCATCTATTCTTTTAAAACTTGATTTTGTCATTTTATTTTATTTGTTTTTATCAAACCATTCCTCCATTTTCTCTGTTAAACCATCAATGAAAACCTGCTCAGCAACATATTCTATTGCTTTTCTTGCTCTTATTTCTTCACTAATGCTGGATCCTCTTATCCAAATCCAGCCATTCTGCCCTATTGTAACATTGCAGCCAGTTTTATCTTTTATTAAATTGACCATTGAACCTTCTCTTCCTATTATTCTTGGAACTCTTGAAGGAATCACTCTGAATATGAAACCGCCTTCCAGCTTACCAAGGCCTTTTCCTTTGAACGAAAGATCTATTCCTCTTGCATTAACATTCCATATTTTTGCGGCAACTACCTCCCCAATTGCTAGAAATTGATCCATTTCATCTTTATTTATAAATCTTGGAGACTCTTCTATTGGCAAAAATCCAGCAGAAGCAGAGTCAATATCAACATTCCAGCCTCGGAAAGTAATATCTGAAACACGGCCAATAACAACATTGCCTCTTCTTGGGATGAATGCTCCAAATAGCGAGATAACCTTTATTACTCTACCAGCAATTTCGGCAAGACCATATCTCGAAGCGACTACATCTTCATTTATTCTTCTTGTTCCTTCTCCGGGAAGATAGTCTTCTCCAGAAACAATTGTCTCTCCGGGAACCACAACTACTCTCTTTACACTCTCGGAATCCGAGGGTTCTCGATTAAACTCAGAATTTTCTTCTTGTTCTTCCTTAATGCTTTTTTTCATAATTTCTACAAAAATCAGACAAAAATAATCGTAATTTTCTGCCTGTATTTTCCTTTTACAAAACTGTCTATTTTTTATGGTTTATAAATCTTGCGGATTTTCGGATTTTAAGATATATAGATATCTTGAAATAATATTTATTTATTCTTCCAGATATCATAAGGAATTACATTTGTTTTGGTTTCTCCATTTGAATAAATTTCCCCTTCAATTACTTTTCCATTAGAAGTTTTGACAAGTTCCTCTAAGTCAGAAAAGAAGAATATTGCTTTTTTCCTAAATTCTTTTGGAATAACTCCCTCTTCCCTTTCGATATAATTTAATTTTCCGTGAGGAAATACCCTGTCTCCTGCCTTTACTATTGCCTCTTTTTCAACATCCAATGGAATAAATATTTTTTTGAAAGATAACTCTGCCATGATTTCTCAAATATTGAGAAGTTAATAAGATTATTGATGATTAGACAGAAGGAAGCTCCTGGCTCTGGACTGTGCCATGGGTAATATTGTTAAGCTTGTCAAAGAAATCTATAGTCATGCCTGCAGGAATTGCCAAAACACATTGAAGACTTCCATTTCCGAGCCATTCTTCATCTTCTTTGTAATCTTTTAACAAACCATAAACATTTCCGGTATATTGCGCTGGAATAATTAACTTTATTCTCTTCACTTCAAGTTTTATTGGAATTGCAACTTTTAATGCATCTACCAAAGGAACTACCTGCTGTTCAGCAGGACGATTGTCAATACTATAATGAACTTCTTCAATTGCCCTTTTTATCCTATCTTCTGTGTATGGTCTTCCATTTTGGTCAACTGCATTCTTGATAATCAATTGAATTAATTGTTTTACTTTATTCTCTTTTTCAGTATCTCGGAATTCCTGTGTTTTCTGCACTTCTCCTTTTGTGATTATTATTGTTGCTACTTGGTATGGGTCTATTGTTCCGAAAGCATCCATAAGATCTGCATTCGAGACAGCCGTGCCTTTTCTAGTATCTGAAAATATTTTGGGGACATCAACAGCAATCCTAACATCTCCCTTGCCTTGCCTGACTTTCAAGGCTTCATCTAAATCAACACTTATCTCGTAATGCTTTCCCTTTGCTTTTATTCTTGCAGTTACTTTTGGCATTTTAACTGAAATGATAAAGAGCTTATAAATATTATGCTAATATACAAATAACTTTAATGATTATGTTGAGTAATTAATAATCTATATGAACCTATTTAAGAGATTAAATATAATTATTAATAATTGACATATAATATGTGGGATTAAATATAATTACGTAATTTATTTAACGAATTTCTTTAAATCTTCGCCATGCAAACGAACAAGTTTTTCATCCTTATTTGTTGTGTAGCCCACATCGAATCTTTCTAATTCAAAGTTCTTCTCCAGAACTTCCCTAAATATTTTTAATGTAAACTTTATCCCCTCTTCGATAGACATATTATCATTGTAATCTTTTCTCAGCATTTCTTTTATCTTTTCATCGTTTTCTCCAATGGCGTTTGCATGATAGGCATAGAAATTTCCTGTAACATCTGATGTGTAAAGATATCCCTTGCCTTTGCTTACTCCGGCAATTAATAAGGCGACTGCAAAGGGGCGAGCTCCGCCATATTGAGTGAACATCTGTTTTTTATCCGCAATCATTCTCATTATAGAAATTGGCTCTATTGAACCGCCGTAAGTAACCCTATGCTGCTGCGCTAGCACTTGAGCCTGGTCAATTAAAATTCTTATATCTGCGAGAATTCCTGCGGCGCTGGCCATCACGTTTTCATCTACTTCATAAACTTTATTTGCCGAGCTTGCGACTATTAATTTATCTCTTACTCTTCTGTCAGCTACAATTAAAACTCCATCTTTGCATACCAATCCAATTGAAGCGCTCCCTAAACGAACTGTTTTCTCCGCATATTCTACCTGAAGAAGATGCCCATCCGGAGAGAACATTGTCGCTGCTCGGTCATAGCCCATTGCCTGGTGCTGCATTTCTGTTGGAACATCCATTTTATTAAAATAATAATTAATCAATACTTTTTAATTATTTATGGATAAAATCAAAGCTATTTAAGCTTTACTAAACTATAGTTGATGGTTAAATTTTATTGATTCTTAAGTCAGTGAGGTTCTTTTCCTGGTCGTAATTGGCATGTGTAATAAAATTCCTATCTGAAAAAACTATGGGAAGAAGCTCTTTGTCTGCTTGAGGCATCTCTAAATTTAGCAAATCAGACTTCTTAACCCAACTAAGCTCTCCTTCATTGCAATTAGTAAGTTTTCCAGTGTAACCATCTGAAATAAATAAGTGTGCTTCCCAGTCCTTTTTTCCGGGAGATGATAAAGTTAAAATTCCCTTCCAGATAGGGGTTATGTTTATCCCGGCTTCTTCCATAACTTCTCTTTTTATGCAGTCTATTGGATTCTCTCCCTGCTCGGCTTTGCCTCCAAGTCCTCTGTAAAATGTTTTATTTGCCTCTTTTTTATTTCTGCGAAGCATTAAAATTCTATCTCCTTCTTTTATATAACAGCAAGAAGAAATTATTTTGAAATATTTGTCCATTATTCCCATATTTTATTAATTAGAATCTCTTTGCTTTTGTTTCCTGCAAATATCTCTCTGCCTCTTCAGTTGTTTGCTTTATGACTAATGTGGCATTTCTTTGCTCTGGATGCCATCTTCTTCTAAAACTGTTTAAATCCTCTGTAGCAGTTGGAGATGCACTTCTCCTAATATCATACAAATCGGAAAGATTGTATCTCTCAAGTTCTTCTCGCATTCCAGCTATTCTCATTAAATCAACGCTGATTGGGCATTTATATTGCCTTGACATAGATAGTTTAAGGAAAATAAGTATATAATTATTTCTGTGTTTAGTGCACTTTCATAACTTTTCTTAAAATCATTGACCACATGATTGAAAAAACTATGTACGCCCAGATACCGGATAGAAACCATATCCTTACGGGATTTGCAATGAAATAATCTCCAAACCATCTAATCAATAATATAAATGGAACCATTGTATATAGTACTGGGCGCATTGTGATTGGCATTGATTTCATCATCAACTCCATTGATTTTTTTGAAAGCTCCATTTTTTTCTCGGGATGCTCTTTGTATGTTTTCATTTCCTGCTGAACTATCTTCTGTTCATCTTTAATTTCCTTTAATAAATTTTGGTCTGTTGCATATTTTTGCAATAATGTCATCAAAAACGTTAAAACTCCAGTTATAATTATCAATCCAAGGGTAACATTCCAATTCATTAGAATTCCCAAGGTCGGGTCTAATGCAGAATGAACACCGTCTTTTATTGCAGGAATAGAACTCCAAAGAGAAGCGATGCCCAGGCTAAGAATCATAACAACAAACATAATTGTCATCCCTTTCATTTTTCTTTTGCTCCTTTTAAGATGGATAATAGAATTCTAAAGGGTTTTTAAATTCGATGAAAATTAAAAATTAACCCATCATCTTTCTCATAGCAGGATGCATGTCCATTGCATGCTGCTGTGCGATGTTCTGGTAGAACTGGTATGCAATCATGACTGCAAGAAGAATTGCTGTTCCTGATGTCAATGCTCCAAGAGTATCAGCGAAAGAAGCAAGCGCTCCGATCGCCAGTCCTCCCATTAACGTTAAAGGAAGAATATATCTTCTTAAAATAGATTCAAGAACTCTGGGATCTTTCCTGAATCCTGGAATCTGCAAACCAGATGCGATAATATTCTTGGCTTGAGAAGATTCATCCATCCCAGATGTTTTTACCCAGAAGAATGCAAATACTGAAGAGACAATCATATAAAATATTAAGTGAGAAATTGCCTGAAATATCTGCGAAGTCTGCAGACTTCCCCTTATAATTGATTCAACAACATTGGATGAGCCAAACCAAAATGCTAATCCGGAGATAGCCTGCCCGTTTGAAAATCCCCCAAGAAATGTTGCATGGCCTACAGTATTTTCAACTAGACTTCCGAATAATTGAACGTTCGCCACCAAAGCAGCTGTAAGAATGACTGGAATATTAGAAGTATAGAAAAATGCCAACGGCCATTTTATTCCATAACCCCTAAGCTTTTCGAAGGATAATGGAATTTCCACTTTGAGATTTTGGGCCCAAACTGCCAAGCAAAAGATTAATATTGTTGTTGCGATTGCTGCGATTGCAACAAGGGCTTCTTTTGGAGCTCCATTTATCACAGACTGCAGAATAACAAGAACATTTCCTGTGCAGGGAGTATTTGAAAAGTCTACCAGGCAGTTTTCTCCAGTTGTTCCTATGAACTGGAATAACCCTGTGAATAATCTCCAGGCGACTCCCGCTAATATAAATAAGGAAACTCCAGAGCCGAATCCCCACTTTGTTGAGACCTCATCCATGAACATTATTGCTATCCCGCCTAATATTAATTGAAAAACAACTACTCCTGTATATCCTGGAGCTGCCTGCAATCCACCCATCAGAACATAGACAAGCGCCTCAAATATAATGAAGAAAATGACTCCGAGTTTTTGCAGTCCCTGGAAATATTTCTTTCCTTCTTCTGTTTTTGTATCTATCTTCAAGATTCCGGAACCTACTAATAATTGCAGGATGATAGATGCCATAACTATAGGACCAATACCTAATGAAATGACAGAGCCGAAATCTGTTCCGAATATAATAGCTAGGTATTCGAATCTTGACAATGCGTTGTTTGACATTCCATGCAGGGCAATGTTTGCCAAGATGAAGAACGCACCTAGAATAATAAGCGTCCACTTTAGTTTTACGTTGAATGAAAGCTTTTTTTCAGCAGGATGCTTCACCTCTGGGAGATTGTATAATATACTCTTGATATTGAAAGCCATTTTAAGGATAGAAAAAAGGAGTTTTTAAATCTATTTTTAAATATTTTAGCAGATTATTTCTTTTCCACAACCTTATTATCTTTAGATTCTGGTTTTGCTTTTGGTGTTAATTCTCTTTTTTGTTTAACAATTATATTACCGCCGGCTTTCTTGACTTTTTCTATTGCCGATTGAGAAGCTAATAAAGCATTAATAATTAGCTTATGTTCTACTTCACCCTCGCCTAAGATTTTATGATTATTTAGGTTTATTTCATAACTTCCTTTATTATCCTTGGCCAATCCTTGCTTGATGTAAGATGACAGGTTTCTTTCTATATCTCCAATGTTTATTGCAGGAGCTTTCTTTCTAACAGGGCGCCTTATGGCTTTATCGCTTCCAAAATAATTATTTCCATAAAGGTTGATTATCATTGATTTTTTCTGGTCCCCCCGCTTTCCCGTTCCTGACATTCCGAATCCTCCTCTATGTCCGCTTCCTCTTGCTTTCTTCTTGAATCCTCTTCTGTGCGTTTTTGAGCCTCTGAATCTTGATTTCTTTCTTCTCTTTGTTAGTTTCATTTATAATAACCTCCTGCGAGTTCTTATGACTCCAGCATCCATAAACTCGTTTTTCATTTTATTTACGTTTATTTCTCCTTTTTGGCTTGTCCAAGCTTGGCTTCTTTGATTTTAATGACTTTGTTTTTGATGGTCTTGTTTTTGCTGCTTTCTCGATGCTAAGTTCATGCTCTATTTCATTGTCAAGGTCTAACTCATCTATTGAACTATCTTTTTCTCTTTCTGCAAGAAGTTCTTCAGGAACTTGTGCGAATGAGCCTATCTTGCCGCATGATAAACATTCTTCCGGCTCGAAAGAATCATATTCTATATTTCCACACTTGCACTGCCAGGCGAAATCCATTACAACATCCTCCTAAGAACCAAGGTTCTTACAAATTCCTGTATCATTCTATGCCCAATCATAACATCCCCCTGACTAAGTCATTTATTTTTTCTTTGTTGTCTCCAAGAACGCCTTTTCTTATAGGGAAATGAATTTTTGTCTCTATTCCTTTTCTTGGAGGATGCAATCTGAAGAAAGGCTTTATTCCTAAACTCTGAAGGTCTAGTTTTCCTTTCTTTTCCTGATTAAGTATTTCATTTGCAACTGCTTTAAAATCTATTTTTTTCTTTTTATCAATTAATTGCGCTCTTTTTTCCAAAAGTGCGGAAAGAGTAGAATCGTTTATCTTCCCATATGCAATCGTATTCCTTAACTTCTTCAAAATAGAAAGATTCTCAGCTATTGGAAGCAATAAAACTGCAGAATATTTTCTTCTAAGCCTGATTCTGAACAATGATTCATTCACTTTTTGAGGAATTTCTACTAAACCTGAAATTCTTATTGCGATTATCATACTTTAAACTCCCTTAACTTTACTAGAGCATCTACACATGCTTTTGCCATGTTTATTGTTGTTCTTGTCTGTCCTAGAGTCATGCTATAAACATCTTTTATTCCGGCTAACCTAAGGATTTTCTTGCATTCATTTCCTATAACAAGACCGGTGCCTCTTGGCGCAGGAATTAAAGTGACTTTTGAACTTCCGCACTTTCCAGTTACTTTAAATGGGACTGTATGCGGATCTGACTTGTCTTTTTCATGCTCTGGACTTTCAAATCCGCGAATGACTTTAATTAAATTCAACTTTGCATTCCTAACTGCCTTATCTCTGGAAGGCAAGGTTTCTTGTGATTTTCCTATTCCTAAACCAACGTGTCCTTTCCTGTCTCCGACAACAGCCATGCAGGAAAATGTCGTTACATTTCCTTCCATTGTCTTCTTTTGAGTCTGCCTCCAAGCACGTCTTTTTCCCCCGCCAAATTTGCCTTTAGACTGCCCGATAGAAAGAAGGTCTATTTCCAATTTCAATAAAGAATCTACTATCTCTGCCTCAAGAATCTTTTTTCCTTTTTCAAGAATTTCATCAATATCTTTTAGTTCTCCAGATTTTACTTTCTTTCCTATTTCTGTTTTGGGAGCCCAGGATGCAATTGATCTTTCTCTTGTCTCCTTTTCTTTTTGGGCAGTAAATTCTGCCCTTGTCAATCTTTTTGCTGGAGCCTCTTTTATTTCTTCCTCTATGGTTTTCTCTATTGCCTCCAATTCTTCAGGAAGAGCTTCGACCAAAATCTTTGGTTTGCCGGGTGTTTCTTTTTCTGCCATTTTCAATTTATTGAACCTCGCTTTCTTAAGACTTCATAAATCTTATCTGCCATTTTACTTTATTTTCTCCATTAATGAAGCGGTTTTTTCATCCTTTTTAAGCTCTTCTATTGTCGGCAGGACTTCGAGACTGCAGGGGACTTTTATTCCTGAATCTATGAATCCTTTAACGGCAGCATATATTCTAGATTTTTTTATATTTCTGTTCATCCCAAAATCTATTATGGCTTCTTTTATTTTTGCCTTTGCCTTATCTCCAAGCAATTTCCCAGTTAAATAAGCAGCTGAAAGAGATTTCAAGCTTCCAGAAAGCTCTTTAGGCCAGCCTCTTGCCAATAGTTCTTTTGAATTTACTGCAAAGACTACCTTATCCTGGGCTATGTTGGATTCAACTATTTGTGCTAGGATATATCTATTAGTTTTCCTAATTACTAATCTTGGCTTTTCAGAGGAAAGCAGAGCTAATCTTGCTTTATAATCAGTCTTTCCTTCTTTTCTTCTCCTTCTTATTGTTTTTCCAATTCCTTTCATATTTGCGATATCCTCTCTCTAAAATGAGCCATGTCTCTGAATGATGATGCCTTGATTTCTTTTCTTAATTTCATGTAATCTTCATCTGAAATTTTCTCTGTTTTTCTTAAAACAGCCAGGTATTTTCTTAGTTTTCTTGTTATTAGAATATATTTTCTCTTTTTATCAACGACTTTCATTCTGATTTTACCTGCATGTCTTCTGTATTTTCTCTTGACTATCTTTTTTCTTCCCATAATTGGGCGCAGAATTATCGCACCTTCCTTTACTAAATCTCTTATATCCTGCTTGGTAATTGCTTCTTTTATTTCAAGTAGCCTTGCGTTGTGGAAAATTATTCTTCTCTTGCCGACTCCAAGAGTTCTGGCAACAAGGTCTTTTTTGTTCTCAAGCTTCATTTTCTTGCCTCCTTAGTTTCTTTTCCAAGATTTAATATCTGAATCTTCATCGACTCTGCTTTCTTTATTATGTCTAATTTCTTTCTTGCTCCAACTCTTGATGCAATAATTATTCCTTGATTTTTGTTTATCTTTTCAACTTCTTTGACATTATTGACTACAACTGGAAGAAGATTATTTATTTTTCCAGAATCTTTCATTGGTTGCTTATAGCCTATAATAGGTATTGCAGGGTATCCTTTTCTCCTTCTCCTGATTTTGCTGTGCTTTCCCCTTGCCCTTCTCCAGACCTGCAGTTTCTTTCTTCTCTTTCCCAATCTGGAATGCCTCCAATAATCTGTTCTTATGAATTTTTTCATTATAGTTCTCTCCCGGGTTTTTCAGTTATGTAAATTCCATCCTGGAATACTCTTCTATCACGATTTCTTACAATTGTTGCTTTCTCAAAATTGGCAGCAGTCTGTCCAGCAGCTTCCCTGTCATGAGAGCTCACTGCAATCTTGGCTCCTTTAATTTGGACTTCAACGTTTGGCAGAATCACAGCAGTTCTTGGAACTTTTTCCCCTAAAAAGTTATTTATTATTAACTTGTCCTTCTCTACTTTTAATATCATAGGGAAATGAACATTGCAAGATTCAAGAGAATAAACATATTTCTTTTCCAAACCGAGAAACATATTTCTTAAATGGGCAAGATTTGCTCTTATTGATTTTAATTGTATTTTATTTCCCCTTTCACAATTGAAAACTATTTCTCTTCCTTCTGTTTTAACTTCGACTCTTGGAATTTTTAAATTTCTTGATAGTTCAACTCCTGATTTTGAACATTTTATCACTCCATCTTCGAGAGAACATGAAACTCCTTCAGGAATCTGTATTTTTTCTGTTATTTGCGTCTTCATTTTAAATTTTAGTAGAAATATGCCACTAAACTTCCTCCTATTTTCTTTTCCTGGGCTGATTGATGACTCATCAATCCTTTTGAAGTTGAAACAATAATTACTCCGAAGTTTTTCGCTGGAAGATATCTTTTTTCATATTTCTCTATTTCGTCCACTTTAACAGCATATCTTGGAGTTATTGCCTTGCAATAATTTAACTTGTCTATTTCAACAGCCATTTTCTTTCCATCAATCTTATAACTCTTTATGTAGCCCTTCAATTTAGCAATTGCTAAAATCGACGAAAGAAGCTTAGAGTGGTAATTAATTTCAACAGTTGTTTTTCTCGCTTTCTTTGCATTCATTATTTTATTCAATGCGTCTGAAACGATATTTTGTGACATTTTAGGAATATTTGTGGAAGCCAATTTCTTCAGCTATTTCTCTGAAGCATTGCCTGCATAAGTTTAGATTATATTGCCTTAGATGGGCGCCGAACCGGCCACAGCGCTCGCATTTTCTCTTTGCTATCCCGGAAGTTCTTATCTTTGGCTTATTATGTCTAAGAAACTTGTCTAAAACTGCGGGTTTTCCCTTTAATTGCCTTGTTAATTTATTCCAATCGCTTGCTGTCATTTTAATTCACCTCTGTAATAACCGGCATAATCGCTGTCCTTAAATCTATTTACATATAATTGCGATAATAACTCTTTTCTATCAATATATATTCTCTCTGCTAACACTCTGCTAATACTTTTATCTTTTTTCTTATGTTCCATTCTTATTTGAACTTCGTCCTGAAGCTTTCCTCCATATATTTTATTATTTCTTCTTTTGAAACAAATTGCTTTCTTGGCACTGTGCCTTGCTTAATTTTCTTTCTTTTTACCCTTAATCCCGGGCGGGCAAAAACAACAGTTATATTGAATCCTCTGATTCCGATATCTCTCTGATATTCCATTCCGGGAATATCAATGTATTCTGGGATGCCGAATGAGAAATGATTATCTGAAACCTGCTTCTTCTTCAATATATTATCCATCGCTCCAAGAAGCCTTCTTAATAATTCGATTGCTTTCTCTCCTCTTATTGTAACTCTTGTTCCCACTTCCAATCCGGGACGGACTCCAAAATCCGGAATTCTTTTTTGAGAAGTGACTATTTGAGCTTTCATTCCGGAAATAAATTCAAGAAGTTTTTTTGCTTTTTCCAGTTCCTTGTCAACTGCTCCAGAACTTAGGAGAATTTTTTCTATTTTCACCTGTCTCATTGGATTGTCAGATTCATTTTTCACAACTAATTGTTTTGCCTTCATAATACTATAACTGAACTGATTGGAAGTTCAGATTCCTCATCATTTAATTTGATTAATGCCTTGGAATCTTTTATAGAAGTTATTTTTCCAGAAAGACCCTCATATTTTCCAGACATGACAATGCAAGATTTTCCTTTACCAAATGAAACATGAGATTTTATTTTTCCAGAGAAATCAAGGTAAACAGAATCCCCTACTTTAATGTCCTTGCTTCCAATAACATTAGTGCCATCATGCATATTTAGCTGAATCTTTCCTTTGGGAAGCAATGTTCTTGAAATAACTTTGCATAATCTTTCATTGTCTTTTGTTTCTTTGAATGTGAATCTTCCAGTTGGCAACAAGAAAAGAACATATTTTTTGTCTGCTTCAATAATGTTGAATAAATTAATGCTTTCATTTATATCTCTGACAAACCTGCCATTCAACTTTAATAATTTATTATGAATCATTGCTTTTACTTCTTTTGCAGTCTTCGCCAGCTTCAAAACATCCCTTATTGCAATGACGACAGGGATAGACTCAGGTATATTTGACAGCGCCCTAGCTACATATTTGTTCCCTTTCCTTTCTATGGGTATTTTCCATATTACTTCCTTCCTAGTTTGATGCATTTTTCTTTTCCTTAATTTCTTTTCCTGATTTTTCTTTTGCCGGATTTTCTTTTAGTTGTTTTTCCTGCTTTGGTTGTGCATTGACTTGCTTCGATATTTTCTGAGCTGCCTTTCTATCTAAGGCTTCCAGTCTCTTCTTATCTCCTAGTTCTAATGCAGTAATTTGAAGCTTGCTTGGCTGGAAATAAACATTTACTTTGGAACCATCTTTCTTAGTTCTTTGCAAATTTTCCAGAGTTGCCAACCCCCGCTTTATATCGACGGAAGATACTTTTGCTTTCTTCTTCCTGAAAAAACCACGCATGACAAGCACCTCATCCCCTTTCCTGAGGGGAAGATTTCTCTTGCCATACTTTTTCCTTAATTCTTTTGATAAATTAGCGCTTAAAAACTTATGCTTTCTGTGCAATGGGGCATTGTAATTATATTTTCTTTGCTTTCTAGGCTGCAAGGATGATTGCCAGGCAGTGGAAAATTCGTTTTTCATTCTGATGCTCCCTGTCCAATAGAAATATAATCTTTAGAAGCAATAAGCAAATAACCAGTTAGTCTTAGTTCCCTGTTTGGACAACTAGTTACAAAATCAAATACTGCTTTCTCATTTATTCCATCGAATTCTATTTCGGCCCCAATTCTAACATGCGTTCTGGACCCAAATTCAAATATATCTACTACTTTCCCTTCTACTTGCTGCTTCATTCCTTTATATTTTACCGTAACTAATGGTTTCATAGTACAAAATCCGCTATTTTGGCGACCTCTTTCCATCTTTCATGAATCTCTCTTGCCACAGGGCCTTTAATCTGGGTTCCTTTTGGATTTCCCTTTTCATCTTTTAATAATGCAACTGCGTTGTCTTCAAAACAAACTCTTTCTCCTGTTAATCTTCTATAGGATTTTCTTTGTCTTATTATTACTGCATCGAACAAAAGACCCCTCATATCTGGCTTTCCAGCTTTTACTGTGACTTTGACCCAATCTCCGACTTTTGCATACTGCTGTCTTGCTTTCTTTGTTTTTCCATGCTTTACTCCGGTGATTCTTACAATTCTCGCTCCACTATTATCTGCGGCTAGGACATTACTCCCAATTGCCAAACCACGAGTCACTCTTGCTGATATTGCTTTCATGCTCTAAGAACCTCTGGAATTTCTATTCCTAGTCTTTGGTATAATTGTTCTAATCTTAAATTTAAATTCTGGAAGGGAGCCAGATATTTTCTGCTAATGAAATCGTTTCTTGCACATCCTATTCCGTAATTTATCCATATCATTCTATAATTTAAGATAGGTTTCCATCTATCAACAATAAATTGATGCTTATTATCCAAATCTTCGAGAAAGGGAACTTCGCTTTCATACTTCTTTATATCGCCTGCTACTTCCTTAAATCTCTCTCTCCACATCCATTCTTTTTGTGCATCCATTATTTTTTATCTCCTTGATTATGCGTGACTTTTTCAACAACTATGAAATGAATTATCTTTGATAATGGACGGGTTTCCTGAATTTTTACATAATCTCCGACATTTATCTGTGATTCCATCTTTGCGGGAAGTCTTGCATGCAGTCTTGTCTTCTTTCTGTAAAATCTTTCATACTTTCTTACATAGACTGTTCTTTCGAATTCAACAACGACTCTTCTTGGGAATTTCTTTGTGACGAAACCTTCAAATGTTCTTCCTCTTGTCTTGGCTAAGTCTGATTCATGAGTCTTTCCACTATTTCCGCTGATTACTTTTCCAGTTTTTTCACTGGCTTCTCTAGCTTTTTCCTTTTGTTTTTCTTTTGCCATTTTTATCCTGTGTTTTTTGCCTTTTGGAACTCAGTCGCTTATCGATGCTTCTGAAAAGCCCATCTTCACTAAGACCGGCTTTACTTGCTTCAGGTGATTCCCCTGGAGCTCGATGGCATCATTCTTTACAGTGCCACCGCAAGCAAGCTTTTCCTTCAAAGCTTTTGCGATATCCTTAAGGTTTATGTTCTTGTCGAAACCTGTTACAAGAGTAGTCAGCTTCCCGTATCTCCTCGCAACCGTGGAAATAGTTATCTGCTGCTGCCCCTTGGCGATTTCCTCGAACAAACCTTGTTCCGTCGGCAAACCTGTTCTTGGATCTATGTCCATTGTTTATTTGCTCTTCAATAAATCTTTGAATTTACTGAATGTCATTAGACGTGAAATGGTCCTTTTAATCTCTTTCGTTTTTGCATTTTGCTTATTTGCAGTTACACCTGCCTTGACTAATTCGAATCTTAATTCTGCAAGTTTCGCCTTTATTTCATCATTGCTCATCTTTGAAATGTCCTTTTTTCTTATGATTGCCATTGTGCTTTCTCCTTTGATTTTGATTTTTTAGTTGTCTTCTTTACTTTTTTGACTTCTTTTCTTGCTTCTTTCTTTTCTTCTTCCTTTACTTCATCAGCTGCCCTCGAAACATCCTGGGCTTTTAAATTCTGGATGAATTTCTCGTCAATAATAATTCTGTCATGAATGGGCGCATGCGGAGGCAATATTGATACTTTTATTCCTACAACTCCTGGAATCGTAATTGCCTGTGACATTGCTCTATCTACTACCTTTGAGGGATCTCCTGTCTTCTTCAAGTAACCTTGAGAGAATCTCCAAGATTTTGCTCTTTCGCTTGGTAGCTTTCCAGACATTACTATTTCTACTCCTAATGCGCCTGATTTGATTATCGAATCCATCATCTTGTAAGCAATTACCTTAAATTTCAATGATCCCTGTCTTTCAAGAAGAATTGCAATTTCATCAGCTACAAGCTGCGCATCCAAATAAGGCTCCAAAATCTCCTTTATTTCAATATGCGGATTGTCTAATTTGAATCTTCTCTTCAGGACACGGGTTAATTCTTCTATTTTTTCTCCTTTTCTTCCTATAACCAATCCTGGCTTGCTTGTTGCTATAACTATTTTCTCCCCTACAGGAGTATATTCTATATTTGCGGTAGAGATTCTCCCTTTTCCCAGGGATTTCTTCACATACTCCTTAACTCCAAGCTCTTCTTTCTTGAATGTCACAAATTTTTTCTCTTCCATTTTACTTTTATTTCCTTGCCTCCTTGTTTTCTTTTTCAACATTGAATTCTTTTGCTTTGATTGTGATATGGGCTCTTTTTCCTTTTCCGGATCTTCTTGATGGGCGAGAAGCAAGAGTTGAATTAGAGAAGAATATTCTTGTCTTTTCTAAATCAAGACCATTGACAATTGAGTTTCCTTTCAATGCTTTCAGCAACGAAATGAATAACTTTGACGCATTCACAGGGTATCTTCCAGACATCATTCCCTTTCTATGCGGAATTTCTCCTTTAAATGGAATTGCTCTCTTTAATTTTATAACTTCATTCAATTCATTTATTGCCTGATCTATTTTCTTTCCTTTTATAAAACTGCTGATATACATTCCCTGTCTCTTTGACATATGCAATGAAACTCCTTTGGCTACAGCTTCTTCTTTCTTTGTTATTTTTTTCTTGACTTCAACTTTTTTCTCTTCTTTCTTTTCTTCTTTTTTCTCCTCCTTAATTTCACTTTTCACATTATCTTTAACGTTATTCTTCTTTCCTTCTTTTACCTCAATAGGCTCATCATTAGATTGCTTTTCTGCTTTTATCTCATTAACCTTTACCTCTGCTTTTACATTAATATCTGTTTCTGTTTCACTAATCTTGCTATCCTTATTGATATCTTTTTCTTTGCTTTCATTCACTTTGTTATCTTTATTTTTGTCTTTATTTTCCTGCATTTTCTTTTCTACTTTTGGTTTGTTTTCCATTTTTCTCTCTTCTTGTTTTTGTTTATTTTTTTCTTCCATTTTACTTCTTCAATGCACGCGATGATTTAGTTGCTCCTATTCCTGCCTCGCTATGATTGACTTTGGCAGTTGTGATTGCAAATTCTCCTAATCTGTGGCCTATCATCTCAGCTGTTATCCTGACTTCGTTGAATGCCCTGCCATTATGGACTCCTATTGCCAAACCAACTAGTTTAGGAACTATAACTATATCTCTCAAATGAGTTCGAATCTTTTTCTTTCTGGATATTTTTTCCTCGCAATTCTTTATGAATTTTTCAACAGTATCAAAATTATGCAGGACATATCTTCTAGATCTGGAAGGCAAGAACTTGGCCGACTCACGAACATCAAGGCCTTTCAGATACTCCAGAGTCTGACCACGGTAAATCTGCTCTTTGGATCTGATTACTTCTTCTGCCATTTATTATTTTCTCCTCCCTGTTCTTCTTGGGCGAATATGTCCCACTCTTGCTCCTGGAGGGGCGTTCCTCTTCGCAATCTTTGACTTGATTCTCTTTCCCCTGCCAGAACCGAATGGATGATCAACAGCGTTCATCTTTACAGCAGAAGTTCTTGGCCATAATTTGTTTCTCGCTTTCATCTTGAACCATTTGTTTCCAGCCGTGATAAATGGCTTCAAATTCTTTCCAGAGCCGGCTATTGTTCCTATTGTCGCTCTGCAGTCTCCGCTTAAAATTACTTCTTTTTTGTTCGGCATTAAGATTGCGAATTTATTTCCTTCTAATTTTTTGAACAAAATTGCAGAACATCCTGCAGCACGCATCATTCTTCCCCCATCTCCAGGATTCAATTCAATATTGTAAATATTTGCTGCCAATGGAATGTTCTTTATGGTAAGAATATTTCCCGCATTAACTTCATTGCCGCCAATTTTTATTTTCTGCCCGACTACTGTGCCATTGAAAGCAGGTGTGAAAAATATTTCTTTGTCTATTTTAACTTTCATCAAAGGTGCTGAATGCCCTGCTGAATGGATTAATTCCAAGACTTCTGCTTCTCCATCCTGCATCGGGTATTTTACTCTATGCAAGAATGCTCTTCTTCTGACCCTGTAACTTAAACTTCCATGCCCTCTCGCCTGTTGTATAATTCTCTTTCCCATTTTATTTAGCTGCTACTTCCTCCCTTATTATTGCCGCGACTCTTAACGCTTCCTTGATTAATCTTCCCTGTTCGGATTCTACTGGTATAGCAACCATTTGGTCGGCGTTGCCAGAAAAATCAAACTGACTGAAGCCTGATGAGGCGCTGATACCTGGAGATATAAGCAATCCATGGTACAATCCACGTCTTGCCTCTAATTCTGTTTGATCAACTACAAGAATTCCCCCTTCTGTATACTTAACAAACACTAAATCTGCAGGTATATCTCCATAAAGACGGGCCCCTTGCATTAGTTGTCCCATTCTAAATTCTCTCATCTTATATCATCCCCAGCTTTGTAGCTATGTCTATTGCAGGATTAGCTTTGACCAATCTCACATAGGCAAACTTTTTATTTTGTTTTATCATTGTTCTGACTTCCTGAACTTTAACATTGAAAATTGCTTCAACTTCTCTCTTTATTTCATCTCTTCTTGCAATTCTTGGCGCTTCAAACAATAGTGTATTGTCTAATTCAATCATCTTTACTGCTTTTTCTGATGTTACTGGCTTTAATGTCATTTCTTTGCCTCCAATTCTTTCAATGCTTTTTCAGTATAAATTGCAAGTCTTCCTAATGGGTATAAGTCCAGAATTGAAACATTATCTATTGATTTAACTTCTATTTCCTTAACTTGTATTTTTTCATCCTTGCCTTTTACTAATAATATTCCTGCGTTTGATTTATATTTTCTTCCTCTCCCTTTTCCTTTTCCGGAACGGACTTCCTTATTCTTAAATATAAATTCATAGCTGCCGAATATTTTCTTTACTAAGTTAAGAAGGTCTTTTGTTTTGATATTATCCAATTTAGACTCGATGACAATTGATTTCATTGGCTTATCGAGGGAAGAATACCTCTTTGAAACAAAAGATTCATTAAATGTTGAAGCAAGTCCTGAATATAGTGCTAACAGGAATTCATTCTTATTGATTTTCTTTGGCCTCTTTATCAAAACAGGTCCATGAACTCTCCTGCCTCCCCTGGCGGAAGTTATTTCAGCGCCAACCCAGAAAAATTGCGTTCCTTTTCTATACATTTGCTTTCTTGGAATTCTGGAAATTCCTTTTCCGTAATGCCCTCCCCAGGCGTGCCTCATGTGGGAGATTGTTCCGGAGGCAGAATGCCTTTTTCCTGCTTCAGGAGCATGAGAATAAGGCTGCATTGCCATAAATCTCATTGAAAGAAACGCCTTAAGAGCAACATCTTCCCTAATTTTAGAGTCAAATGTTCCTGGAAGAGCTATCTCGGATTTCTTTTCCCCATTTATTGAATATAATTGCGCTTTCATTGTATACCTATAAATTCATACTTTTTCTTTAATTGATCTTTAGTCGGCCTGAAGGATGCTGTTAGCAAAACAGCTCTTTTTACGGGACCTTGAACAGAACCTTTAACAAGAATATAATTTGATTGTATATTTCCATAATGCTTGAATCCTTGCCTTGGATTTATGTTGTGCTCTTTTACATTCCCAGAACTTATTACTTTAAGATTATACATTATTCTTGAGAACATTCCTAGCTGGCCGGCTTGTGGAACTCTAAATATTACATGTGAAGGATGCCAGGGACCAAGACTTCCAGCTCTTCTTACTCCTTTTTCAGATTTATGCTGTCTCTTTGTCAAGCCAAATCTTTGCATAGCTCCAGAAAAGCCTTTTCCTTTTGTTAATGCTCGGGCATCAACCAATTCTTTTTTATTCAAAAAATCTTTAATAGAAATTTCCCTTCCAAGAAGAGATTTTGCAAAGTCCAATTTATTAGCTGCAGAAATTCCCAATTCCACAAGGTCCGGAGTTTTTTTAACAGATGTCTGAGAAGGAAGAGAATAAGCAATAATTGTTATGTCATCGAAGTCTTTCGGCACTTCGGCTTCAAATGGCTTTAGTGTTTTTGGAACTTTAACTATCTTTTTTAATTCTTTATCATTAGAAATAATAATTTCTTTGAGAATTTTTCTATTTTTATGGAATCTTATTGAGAAAGCTTTCATGCTTGGAGCTTCAAGGATTGTGACAGGAAAAATCATTTTCTTTCCTTTGGTCATGGAATCTGCAGTATTATCCTTGACTTGAACTGTCGCCATGCCAACTTTATATGTCAAAAAACCCAAAAGTCCGAGGTCTTTTGTATCGCTTAGAGTTGTCCAGTTCACACTAGGGATAAGTTTCTCCGACCTTTTTCTCGGCCAGAACTGCAATGAACCTAGTCTTGGTCTTGATGGTGCTGCCATTTTCGCTTATTATTGTCTTGTACGATACCTTAATTGTATCCCAACCCCAATTGTTTAGGGTTTAATATTAAAAGCTAACTTATAGCTTGTAAAGCTATCTTTAGCTTGTCCGCAACTCAGAACTATTTTATCAAGGGCCGTGTTTCCTTGACCTTACCAATTAGATTCTAAAGGAAGATGTTTTAGAGGGTATATAAACTTAATCTTCCTGCTCGATTCTTGGGGCGAGAACGAAAGAGAGAAGGACATTTCCTGTTGGGAAATCAATTCTCATAGGATGATTATCAGAAAAACTGATTGTCGCCCTGCTTGAAATCTTTGCTCCTTTTATGAACTTGTTTAAATATTCCAAGGAAAATCTTGCTGATGAAGTGTCAGAATAAATTTCCAATTCATCTGAAGAAAATTCCACCCTGACAGAATTAAGCCCTTTGGCTTCAACGATGAAAGAATTTGGAGCTGCTGAAAAAGTGCAGGCATCTGAAACGATAATGCAGTCTTCTATGACTTCTGAAAGGCTGGCAGAATCGATTTTTATAACTGATTTGAACTCCCATTTTGGCAGTTCTTTTTCATCTGCATCAATATCCAACAAAGCAAGGGAAAAATCTCTCTTTATTTTATCGTGTATAGATAACTTCAGCATGTTATCCTGCCTTTCTATTAATAGTGAACTTCCTAATTGACATCTTCTTAGAACTGCCTTTAAGCTATCTAAGTTAATTCCTAAAACCTCTTCTTTTTCAAGCCCGAATTCAGAAAATAAGTCATTTGGAATCTTAAAATAAACCATTGCTACATTTGCGGGATCTATTGCCGTAAGAGACATGCCTTCTTGGGTAATTTTCAATTTCACCTCAGTTACAAGCTCGGAAATGATGGAAATGATGTCTCCTAGTATTTTTGGATTTTCTAATTTTAGTCTCATTTTTGTTTAAACTAGCTATTTTTCGGACTTATAAGGTTTGTTGTGATGCAAGAAATAATAAGAAATTTATCATTAAATATGGGAACTAACTAGAGACTAATCTTATTCTGCTATTAATGAATAGGCTGTACCCAGAGGACTCTTTTTGATTGCTTTTGCGATGAATGAACCAATGAAATAACCAAAACCATTAACATGCTCCATGACATTTCCTGTTCCTTTGTTGAATTTGTCCCACAAAGTTGGTTTTTGTACTGGCTGTTCTGTTCTTTTTTCTAGATTGCTTGCAGATATCAATCTTTTCTGATGCTGCCGCAAAATTGCATCCCCCACATTGGTCTTGATGAAACCAGTGTATTTTCTTCTGTTGACATCAAAATTCATGTATCTCTGGGCTTTTTCATTCCAAATAACGGAAATTTGCTTGCCTTCATACAATCCAACATAAATATCGCTCTCGCTTAAATCTCTTGCCTCTCTTGTTTCTCTCTTTGGTACTTTAGGTTGAGTCGCTACTTGTTCACTTTGTGAATTAACATTTTCTCTCTGCCATATTGGTTTGTATTTATCATCGGGATGATAAACTTTCTGTTTTTCAGTTCTGTCATGAAAAGCTATTTTCACTGGAGAGAGTTTTCTGTCTGGAATAGATGCTAGACCGCTATATGAGATTTTTTCTTCTTTTACTGCTTCTATTCTGCTCTTCATCTGAGCTTTTTCTTCATCTTCTTTTGGAACTGGAGGTTCAATTAGTTTCGGAATGTCGGCAACTGCAATTTCCTTGACTTCTTGCTCTTCCCTATCATACCTTATGTATCTTTTATCAGATCTTAGCCTTCCGATAGGAATTTTATTCATCAAGTCTCCAGGAACTTCAGAAACAGTTATGCTTGGCTCATCAGCATCTAAAGAATAGGTTGTTGCAATTCCATCCCTATAAACAACAATATCTTTTGTTGGTCTTTTTGAAACTGATGTTTTTTGAGGCTCTTCTTTCTTTAGCTTATCAATCAATGTATTCCATTCGCTGTCTGAAACAAAGGAAGCTTTGTTCTTAAGCTTAACAGGTATTTGAGTCTCGTTTATTATTGATTTAAGATTATTAGCTTGCCTATCTAACAGGCTTTTCATCCTATCCTGTGATGCACTAAAATAAAGAAGGGTGAATAAAGAAGGGGACACAAAGGCACCAATCGCTACCGAAGCCAATGCTCGTTTGTCTTTGTTCAAGTCATCTAAAAATCCCATTTTATTCTCTTTTTTAGAAACTTTAGGGTATTTAAATCTTACCAATGTGTAAACTAAGAAGTAGTTACATAATATAATCTGGGTGCGAAAATTTAGCACAACAAACAATATAAAAGAAAAAAGCTAGAAAAACCATGGAAGATAAGACTTAAGAAGTCTTAAGTAAGATAGGGTTCATAAATGAAATGGAAGAAAAAAGCGAAAAAGAAAAAAGGATAAGAGCTATAACGAGGCTGTATTACTCGAATCCTAAAATAATCGAGGCATTATTAAGATTTTCCAAAGACAGAGAAGTGGTTCCGAGGTATTTCGAGGGTTTTGGCAAGAGGCCGGATGCTTTACAATATCCTTCAGATATCCAAGAATTGGTAAACAAAGGTGCAACATCTTTTCATTGTTCGGAGGAATTATGGAACGACCCTCTTGGGATAAATAATGAGATGTCGCAAGAACAATTTAATGAATTAAGAAAGGGTTGGGACTTGCTGATAGATATAGACTCTCCTTACCTTGATTTGTCTAAGATAGCTGCAAAACTGGTTATCAAAGCATTGGAATACCATAATATTAAAAATTGCGGGATCAAATATTCTGGAAGCAAGGGCTTTCATATTATCCTGCCTTGGAAGGCCTTTCCAGAGGAATTTCAAGGGAAAAAGACAAAAGATATGTTTCCGGAATGGCCAAGGGCAATAACTGAATACTTATTCAGCTGGATAAACCCCATTTTTATGAAAGAAGCTGGAAAAATAATGACTTTCGAAAAAAAAGACGATAAAATAAAGATATTTTGCATTAATTGCGACAGAGAATCGCAAAAGGGAATTATTACGAAGTTTAACTGCCCTGTTTGCGGATTGAAAGCAGAGAGAAAAGAAGTCAAGGTAAAAAAAAGACTTAGGTGCATGAACGGCAACTGCCCCGGAATTCTTGAAGTTATTGATGAAAAAGAATATTATTACTGTGATTACTGCAAAGATCCCGATAATGAAAAATTGCAGTTAAATAGTGAGAGACATCCTGAAGATTTTAGAGAAAAAAGGGGAGAAGATATAAGCGAGCATGCAAAATTTGATCTTGTTCTTGTTGCACCAAGGCATTTATTCAGAATGCCTTATTCATTGCATGAAAAAACTTCCTTTTCAAGCGTTGTAATCAAAAAAGAAGACATTGAAAACTTTGCTCCAAGAGATGCAAATCCTATGAACATTAAAATCCTTGATTTCTATCCTGAATGCGAAGAAAGAGAAGCGGAAAAACTTCTCTCTCAAGCTTTATCCTGGAAGCAAGATAAACAGATAATAGAGGAAAAAGTTGACAAACAGTATTATAAGAATTATAAAACAGAGGGGGACGACAAAGATAGAGTTTATGAAGAAATAAAAGCAGAGGATGTGAGGGAAGATTATTATCCTGAACCAATTAAGAAGCTTCTTCTTGGATTGCAGGATGGAAGAAAAAGAGGCTTATTTGTTTTGCTAACTTTTTTCAAAAGCCTTAATTTCTTCCCTGAAAAAATAAATGACAAAATAAGAGAATGGAACAAGAAAAATCCTATTCCATTAAAAGAAGGATATGTCAAGAGCCAGATAGACTGGCATTTGAAACAGAAGAAGAAAATACTCCCCCCTAATTATGACAATGATGCTTTCTACAAAGACCTTGGCTTAATTGACAAAAGACCAGAAGTGAAAAACCCGATTGTAGATGTAGCAAGAAAAATAAGGAAGAATAAATAAAAAACCTTGTGGTAATGTGCATCAGAAAAAAATATCGTTATCTCATAAACAACTTATCTTTATCGAAGCAAGATAATATATTGGTTAAATTATTTTTATCTTTTAATATTCATTTCCTGCCTTGCTTTATCCTTGTGGCAAGGTCACAGGGTATTGCAGAACAAGAAAACTGGGGGGCTAATAATCTTTATATATCGGCATTCTATATAATTGAAGAGGTAAAATACAAAGAAAAAGGAGTATGGATAAAAAGCTTATTTTTGCTGTTATTGGGGTTATAATAATAGTCGCGCTTGCCCTTTTCTTTATTCTTAATGGAAAGAAAGCTTCAAATGTAATTTATATAAATGAAACTTCAGAGGAAACAACAGCAAGAGCCTTACAAGAAAAAAATGCTTTTGCATGTGATGATGTAGCTTATATTGGAGAAAGGCAGTTTTGCAAATTGTCTGTAAACTTAGAATTAGAAAATGAAAGATATTGTTATTTAAGTTTTGATGATTCCTTATATAATTATACCTCTGCTGATTCCGGCTTAATTGTAGTTGAGATGAGTGATTTATGCTGGTTAAAATTCTCTGAAAAAAACAAAGTAAATTATTGCTTTAATGTTGAAAGCAATCTTGCCTATCAATCGTGTATAAAGAATTTTGGAGGATATGAAAGTGGTTAAAAAGAGCATTATAAGTTTGATTGTTGCGCTTGGAATTCTTTCGTTTCTTCTTATAATTTTATCCTTAACATCTGTTAGTGCTTCCAGGCAATGTGCTGGCAGTTTTGATGAGTTCACTATAGGACTGAGCCCATCTAATCCGCCGCCCCCACCCCCACAAATGTGCACCGCGCCGAATTTCCCGCCTGGATGTTGTATGCCCTATGATATTCAATGCATGAATTATCATCCTCAGGAATGTGTTTCAACAGACACGTGGATTGGAACTCTCACACCTGGAGCCACTGGACCCCTCACAGCCAGTGCTTGGTATCATACTGATTGTTTAAACGATCCTTTATTGGATGATGATGTTGCCGAAGAAGTTATGCATGTTTGCATAGGTGGAACTTGCCATGACTTTTCCCTACCGCTTGATGGGAGCACTTTCCAAAGTTTTGGCGATGTGGAAGCAGGGAAAAGCTATCCTGTTACTGTTGGCCCTGTAATGCTTCCCTTTTTCCCTGTAATTAATGCATTTATACCCTCAGACACAAATTGCTGCGGTAACGGAATAGCAGAAGGGACAAATGGTGAGCAATGTGATTTGGGAAAAAAATGCGTCGCCTCACTTTTGGTAGGAGGTTCCTACTCCTATTTATTAGAAGGTATTTACATAGGAGATTCATGCACAGGAGTAATAACTTCTGGGTCAACAATGCCTGAAGAGTGCCAAGCATCTCTCGTTCCCCCATTCGTCCAAGGCACTCCTGGAGAAGATTATGTTGCTACTTGCACTCCTAATGCTCTTGGTTTGGGAAGATGCACTGCAGATTGCAAGGAAAATTTCTGCGGGGACAAATTAATAAATAATGAGGTTAGAATCAAAAATGGCCAGATACAGAAATATCCAGACAATTATCGTATGAAAAATGCACTCCAAGACGCTTGCGATAATGGAAAATACTGCATTGATGGAACAGACTGCACAACAGATGAAAGTCTATGTTCTGGAAAAGTAAATGTTTTGACTGGAGAAGCTGATACTGATTGCAAAACCAGGACTTTTGTTATCAGGGAAGGTGAAAAGCAATCTACTGGCTGCTCAGGTGATTGTTCCAAACCGTGCGTTGATTCAGATGAAGATGGATATGATAATTGCGACCCAAAGGTGCCATTTATTGGCAAGCAGCCAGATAATATTTTTCAAACTAAGCCTGAATTTGGAGATAATTCATTATATGATGATAAAAAACCATATGATTGCGATGATGGGGATCCTGGAGTTAAAGGTATAGATTCTCTGCTTGTCGGAGGAGATTATCTTGATGGAAAAAGATTATGCGACCTGGATGTTGATGGGGCAATAAATGATGCTGCATTTCTCGAAAATTACATGGGAAAAAATAAAAGAGATTGCAATGATGACCCAAATGACCAGAAAAATGAACTCGGAGGGGATTGCCCTGTTCCTGATTGGTATTGGACAGGTCATCGTTTTTATGGATCTTCTTGGGAATGGAGATATCCAACATGGCTTGGGGCATATGGCGGGGTCTTTTGCACAGAGGACACAAACAATAATGGCATTCCAGATAATGCTAAATGTGCTTATTGTCAGAGTCCAGGAGTTGCGGGAGAGGTGGCGGATGACATTGACAATGATTGTATGGGACATTTCCAGGCAACAAATGGGGATATGTTGTTTGAAGTTAAGAAAACGATGGCTAATACCTGGGGAGTCGACTTTACAACAACAGGGCAGAATGATATACAGGTATGTTTAGATTACAATTCAAATTGGAAAGTTGCTAAATTGCCTAAGGGTGCAATTATAGACGGGGCAATAACTTTGAGCGAGGCCGGCGGAACAGAAACATTATCTCCTATAGAATTCACAGATGGCAGTTTCACAACAACTGGTAAAATATATCCTGATTTTTGCACGCCTTTAACTTCATTAAATACATTGGCAGGCAAGCCATTGAATGGCCATATAGAAATAGTAGCAGTTGATATAGGAAATGTTAAATTCTATGTAGGTCCATTGCCAAAAAATGAAAAAGGTCCTGTTGTAAAGGAATGTTATGTTTCAGGCTATCAGGGAGATGGAAAGAACGATTTAGCTAATGGTATTGATGACAGAGGAAATCCATTAAAGAGTCCATTTGGAGGAGTAGATCAGTTCTGCCAGATGGTTGATGATAATGTTAAAATTGCATAAAAATAATTATGAAAAAATATGATAAAAATATAAATGGGGAAGATGGTAGGTAAATAGAGAAAAAGATGAGAAATAAACCAAGAATACAAAGAAAAAACAAAAAGGGAATTTCCGGGATAATCACTACTTTAATAATTGTTTTAGTGGTTATTGCTATTGTAGTAGTTGTTTATAATTTTATCAGGCCTGTGTTGCAACAAAATGCAGAAAGAGTAGAACAACAACAGTTAGGCTTGGCAACAAGTTTTGTTATACAAAATTATAATCTTAATGAGACTGCCAAAACATTAGATGTTAATGTCAAAAGAGAAGCTGGAGGGAATGCAAATGTTGTAGGAGTTATTATCTCTTTGGAGGATATTAATGGAAATATTGTTACCTTCAGGCAAAACCTAACAATAGGTGAATTAGAGTCAAAAACTGCAAACATAGATTACAAGGGTTCAAATCTAGGAGATATAGCTTTGATAACTGTGACTCCTATATTTAATCTGAATGGAAAGGAAATTATCAGCCAGCAAAGCACCAGTCAAAACATTCCGGGAAGGGAGGTTTCTCCGAGCGGCGGCAAAGGTGGTGGAGGAATTGGTGGGGGTGAAGGCACTGGTGGAGGAGGCGCAGACGGAGGAGGACCTGGTGGGCAGGGAGAGAATGCGAAGGAATATTGTGTTGATTCAGACGCGATAGGTGAACAAGGAAGGGAAATTCCGATTGAAGGACAGCAAGGACAAGCAGGACTTGTTGTTGTTTTATTTGATAATTGCAAGAATGAAGAAATTAGCGAAGATTGCTTAATTACAGTAAGTGCAGCAGATGTTTGTCTAAATGCAGAAACACTGGCAGAGCAAACATGCAATAAGGAGAAGCATGAAATTGTTAATGTAAATTGCAGATGCAACCAGGGAGCATGCATTTCTTTGCAATAATAATTATTAAATATTGAAAAAACTAGTTAAATTAAGACAAAATGGTGAATAAAAGAGGTTTATTTGTTTTAATTTTGGTTTGTTTTGCGTTAATTCTTTTGATAATAAATATGAATAATGTTTCTGCAGAAAAAACATGCAGAAATTATGAGAGAGCAGTCAGTTATGGTATCTATGAAAGATATTTGGAAAGCTCAAATCTGGATTATGCAAAAAAGAATGAAGAGCAATGCAGAGCTGGATGTGTAATAGATGCTGATGACGGAAACTTGTGCCATTGCAAAATTAAAAAATATAACTTATATATATACAAACCAGGAGGGATTCCATTCCAAAAACTTTACTCTTTTAATACAAAGAGAGAAGCTGTTGTGCTAAGTGAACTAAATGCAGATTGCGGGCTTTATGAGTATAAAAAGATATATGATGACTCTGACCCTTATACGCCTCCAATATATTACATAATGGCTGAGAGCCAGAAGCTGCTTGCAAGCTGTCCTTTAAGTGATGATGAGCTGAGTGGGAAAAAAAGAAATACTGGGGGGGATAGCGAATTTTATCCGGAACAATTTATAGATTCTTTCAGGGGAGAATTGGGATTTGATGATTTCTGGAAGGATGTAATGCCTGTTGAACTGAAGAGTAAAGATAATGGTTTTTGTTCTGCAGGAACTAATATCGGGCAATTTTGTCATGTCAATGCAGATTGTCTGAATGGAGAGTGCAAGAAATGGAAGTGGGAGACAAAGTGCGTTAAGAAAGATAAATGTGCAGATAATGCGGGCAATTCTGAACCAAAGCCGCTTATTGAAACGTTTCCTTACAGCTATTATTTGCTCCCAGTTGAATATGTCACTCATGAGAATGTGAAAGTTAAATTTAATTATAATGGATTTACCCTTGGATTCGCAGATGTGGATGATCCTTCATGCAAATTTGAAGAGGATATTTATTTTCCTGATCAATTGACAGATGATTTTCCAATTTTTGATTGGCCTGAAAATTACCTTAAAAGACCATATTCTATAGCGGAAAATAATAAACTTGGAACTTCATACTGCTATGATCCCGATGGGGATGGATTCTGCGGAAGGCCAACACAAATAGCCAGTGACCTCAGCATTCCAAAATGGTCTACAAAATATAAAGTTGCGACAGATGAAAATGAATTGGCTGCAAAGCAATATCAAATTTCCAAATCTTTCCCAGACTGCGATGATAGAGTGGAAGATGACGATAAGAAGTACAAGCTTGGCATACCTTCTGGGAGTCCGAACCCAACTTCATTTAAAGATATTCCTCTTCTTGGATGGATTACCCAACCGGAAGATCCTGATTATCAACATTACAGAGCATGGACTGTTCATCCTCTCTCATTAGTAACTGATGCTATGTGTCCTTTGGGAGTTTATGATTTTAACTGCAATAAAGACGGGTTTGATGGATATGACATATTCTCTATGCAGATTGGAAAAACTCCTTTTGATTTTGACCTTGAAACCGGAAAGGAAATAACACAAACTTCTTGGGTCAGGTCAACTCCTGGAGACTTTGTATGTACGCAGGCATCACTTATCAAGCGTGTTGAAGAAGCAGCACTTGCTCCGATTCTTGCATTTGCCGGAGGAGCGACACAAATAGGCGCGGCAAGTATTGCCGCTGTTCATGGAGGAAATTTTGTTTATCCTGGAGCAGGTTATGTGATTGGTGCAGCGATATATGTATATTTTGTTTTTACAGGAGCAAATGATATTAGAAAAGATGTATTAAAAGATGGTGGCTATCAGCTAAAAAGTTGGGAAGAGATTGATGGGAATAAATTATTTTTGCATTCATCGCAGTTTGTTGCTGTACTTTTAGGTGGACCAGCTGCAGCCAAGAGAACAGGCAATCCAACGATGGCTCAGCTTAAATCCTCGGCATCTGGTCTTATGGCTGAGAATTATGCCCCTGGGGCAACACCTGTCGAAAAGGCAGTTACTAGAGCGCAGAAAAGAATGGTAGACCAACTTCGTAAAATTGCAGAAAAAGATGCCGCCAAAATAACTGAGGCAGAGAGGGCAAAGATGATTGCTGGAGTGAGAGCGCAGGAAAATTTAATAGGCGCAAGCCGCAAAGATCCAAATGCAAGAGCTGCTGCTGCATTAGCACAATCTGCTAAAGAGCTTGTAAAAAATGCAATTGCCGAATCCACGCCAGAATCAATAATTGGTGCTCCTCCAGGAGTAATTGGACTAAGAGTATCAATAAAAACACCTCTTGGAAATGTGCTTGCCTCTGGTTTTCTTAGAATTTTTGCCAAGGAGCGCTATGCTGTCTGGTCTTTTGACAAGGCAGATACAGTGCTTAATGGAGTGACACAAAAAATATATTCAGAATTGAGCAAGACATTAAAAGAATACCACATAAGCGAATTAAGAAATGAATATCATGGAGATGGAAGTTATGACTTCAAATTAGCTAATTGGTATTTAGAGAAAACTCTTCCTGAAAGAGAAGCTATTCTGAAAGCAATAGGCAATATTCCTGATGGACTGGAAATGTCCAAGCATGGATGGCATGTCAAAGAGGCGAATTTTAGAGACGGCCAGACTCTTAGAGTTGTATGGACAACAGACACTGTTGCTGAGCCTGTTGTAATAGGCCAAGAAGGAACAGTGCTTACTCCTGCTGCACCTATTAATCCTGAAGATGTTTCTATCCCTATTGATACGGCAACGGCAGATGCATTAGCAGGATACAGGATCAATCTTGTTGTGCCTAGAGATGCAAGAATACAGAATCCTACAACATTATTTCCTAGACCAAAAATAAATATAATAAATCCTGAAAAATAATATCAAAATGAAAGAATTAAAAATAAAAAAAATAGCTGAGAAAAACAGGATGGAGATAGCTTTGGTCTTACTTTTTGCATGTTTAATTGCTATTTTATCTTATTTAGCTTTTGTCAATGCTTTTTCTACTGTTCCCAGCCTAGACAATCCAAATGTGTATCTCCGCCCAGATAAAACCTTCCTGGCTATTGATTATGGAAAAGATAAATGCAATCTAAACAATCTAGTAAGCTACCACCTGAATGAAGTTAGGGAATCTAATTGCAACTCTGCATTTGTAAAACATTACAATGGATATGGAGCAGTTGACAAAAAAACATATTATCTTAAATTAGACAACAGGGGCTATTGGTTTGATGTTGACTTTGGCTTGGACCAAAGCGGAAGAGTCAATCAAGTAATTCCTCCGGGACCGGAAAGCAGTTCTTATGCGAGAGATAATTATGAAAGATATACTCAGGCAAAAGACAGTGTTTCTGGAAATGATTTTACAACAGACTTCAGCTTTAGCGGGGATAAAGTCGAAATTAAATTAAATGAACTTACTGCTGATTACAGCCTATTCCTCGGAGATGCTTTGAATCCTAATCTTCCATATGAGATTAATTTATTGAATTCAAGATTTATTGAAAGTTATTCAAACCCAGGATTTACTTCGGCATCCCAGGAATGTGTAAGCTCTCTTGATGGACCCATCGAATGCGGAAAACCGCCCCAAATTACTTTTTACTTAGGACTGCCATTAGTCGAAGAAACAGACATTTTCAAAAATATTTATGAGAACACCCTTGCAGGTATAAGATTGCAAAAAACCATAATTAAATCAGATGATCCAACAAAGAAAAAACTGGAAGTCCATTATAGTTATGATGAGTTAAATAACCCGGAGAGCATAAAAATGTTCAGAGAGGGGGAAACTGCTCCAATGGTTTCCATAAAACAATATTTCCTAACAGATGGAAGTTTAATTAGCGCAGTTTTGGATGATGAGGAGGGAGGTCATGAAGCATTTATAAATATTAATCCTGGAAGTGACCCATATGAAAGCAACTTTGTCAATGTTAAAGATGCTGCTGCATTTGGAATAAATGTCCTTGCGCCAAACCAATTGGCACTTAACATTCCTGCTTTGGGAAGACAGTGTGCTGATGGGAATCTCGCTGATGGGGACGGATGCACAAAAAACGGTGAGATAGAAAAAATATGTGAATTGGCAGGATATCCTTCTATTTCTGCGTCTAGGAGTGAGAGGCTGACAAAGGATACAAATAAAGACAAAATAATAACTGATTTAGCCAACAGGTTGAAAGCAGACGCAAAATATCCTGATTTTATGGAGGGAGATTATGCAGGTGATTTTGATGGGGTGTGGCAGTGTCCTCCTTCGCCATTATGGAAAGGAATGCAATGTCAAAAAAGCATAGACATTGCTCTAATGAATGCTTATTATCCAGAGTCAGAGGAATGCAAAGATGCAGAGCCTGAAATTAATAAGTTCACTATTCCATTTAATGGAAATCTGAAAGACACTCTTGCACGGGCAGCAACAATTATGACACCATATCTAAATAATTTTGACTGCAGCCCATGCGGACAAGACTATCAAAGCAAGCTTAATCTTGGAATATCAAAAATTGCTGTTGCTGATGGACAACAAAACTATGATTTCATGTTTGAGCTATCTTGCGTTAAAGTAAAGAGCGATGTAATGTATGCAGATTCTGATTTATACGGTGAAAAATCCTGCAGCCAGATAGAAGATTGATATAATTCTTTGGTCAATTTAGGATTCTGTTAAATTGAAAGGTGATAAACTATGAAAGTTCGTTTGAATTAGTATCATAAATCACCAACGATAAAATTAGCTATCGCCCACCGGCTTAACAATCACGATTTAGGAAGATTTATATATAGACTTTTTAGGTGAATTTTATGATAGAAATAGGAAAAGATTATGGAGAAGCATACGGTCTTTTTAACTGCATGCAGGAAAAGGAAAGAATCCTGATGGAGATAGATGCAATAAGAGACGCCAGAGACCTTCCATATGCGCCTGATTTTGATATTAAATTATCTTTAATAGATGATTCCAGAAAAAGAGGAGAGTTTGAAAAAAGCCTGGTAGAAGCATTAGAAAGGGAAATGAGCTCATTGATAATAACAGGAGAAGAGCACAGAGAAGGATTAAGAGGAGAAATTGTAAGGAGAATAGCTGAGTCAAGAGTTCCAAATGCTTCTCAATTAAAATACGTTCTTCGCACAAGAGGAAAAGGAGCATCTAATGAAGAAGTGGCCAGATTGACACATAATTTACTTTATGGGTTGATAAGATGTAATTTATTCGGACGAGACCATATTTTTGAGGGAGTTGTCCTTTATGAAAAAGATGATGAAACCTGGGCTAGAATCTGATTGAATCCGATCAAATAAGCTGATTTTAAAAGCAAAGATAATAATGTTTATATATAAAGAAACTAATGTTAGTTAATGCTTAAAAAGAGGGCGATTATTTGGCTTTTGTTTGTCTTCTTTGGTATTTTAATGTCAATCCAGGTTACTTCTGGAGTAAATGCACAGGGAAAATGCGCGAATTATGAAAGGGCAGTAAAATGGGGTTATACGATAGAATTTGACAAGCAATATGAAAATGGTATGCAATATTATCCTGACTCCGTTTGCACTACTCTGTCTCCCTGTGTATATGAGATTTATGATGCATATATCTTCAAGCCCGGAGGATTTGAAGCACAGATAAAAATAGATGTAATGAATAGAGAATGGGGTATCAAAGAAGATGCATCTTTCTTAAATACAAATGATGCTTTTTGCGGACATTATAAAGTAACCACTGCTTGGAAAAAATCATTTGATCCAACTTCCCCTTGGAAACCTACGGGAGTTATAATAAGCATTTATCCTGTTGAAGGAGAAACCTGCCTTCCTGAAAAAGAAACTGATGGAAAAAAAGTAAATATGCCTGATGTCTCTGATGGGGGTTTGCCACAGCAATATTTGGACAGCTTCAGGGGAGAGATTGATTTTGATACTTTTTGGAACATTGTACTGTCAGACAGCTTTGACAAAAGCTCATGGAAATGGAATAATGCCTGTGCAAAAAAAGACAAGTGTGCAGATAAAGGAGACAATGATGGCTATGAGGACTTGACTCAAGCGCTTCCATATGGATTATATAAACAAAAACTGGCAGTGTACAAAAATGGGGAAGCTATCCAACAATCTGCATTTGATGTGAGATTCAAAGACAATGATGATCCTGACTGCAAATTCAGTGTAAGTTTCGACTCATACAAATATTACGATGTCCTCGATATTTTAAACGACGAAAAAGAATTTAAGCCTGGAAGTGAATTAAAATGGCCTGATGACTACAAGTTTAAATATGATGATTATAAGAAAAGACCTTACTCACTTGGTTCAGATAATAAACCTCTTCCATATTGTTATGACAATGATGGAGATGGATTCTGCGGCGTTCCTACTTTATTAACAGATGGAGTGACAATAAATTCTGATGGTTCTGTTAACATTGTTCAGTTTAAAGAAGATACTGAAAAGTCAAAACTCTATGAAAAATCTCCACAATTCCCTGATTGTGATGAAAAAATAGAATCTGGAAACAAATACTTGGATGCAAAAGGCAACAAAATAGCTGCATCACTAAATTATCATGTTAAAGATACTGGAGATGCATTATACGATTTTTATTCGGCTTTCCACGTTCATCCATTTTCTCCAGTGACAAGCATAAACTGTAAATTTATGTACTATGATTTCAACTGCAACAAAGATTATCCTCTTGGTGATGACACAAGCCTGCTGCAGAAAGAGGATACCCCTTTTGATCTTGACTTAACAACTGGGGTGGAACTTGAAAAAATCCCTTCAAAGGCACTTGGAGGCTATGCTGGTGTGCTTTTCCTGGGGAATACAAAAGCAGATCCTGTTTGTTATCTTGAAGATGTGTTTGGTGAAATAACGAATGATCTCGCGTTCCAAGCAGTAGCCGCAGGAGTAATGATAGTGGCAGGAGTGGGAGTAACTGCTGTCTGCCCAACATGTGGGGTTTTATTGTATATTGGGGGAACAGGGCTTTCAACCTATCAGTTTAGTGTAGGTTTAAAGAACGGAGATTTGGGAGAGATACTTGGCGGCGGAGGTGGACTGTTATTATCTGCAGTAGGATATCCAAAATTAGCTATGGATTTAGTTCAAGCAGGATATGTAAAAGCGGATGGAAAAACAGTAAGGGTTGCATTGCTATTCGAAAAAATGCTCAGCGACTTTTCCGGCAGGACATGGTATGGGAGGCAGATTAAAACCTCTTTATCACGGGCTGACAGCGCAGAACAAGCAATATCTGATTTGGTGGCAGGAAAAATAGCTCTTGGGGAAATCGAAGCAAAATCTTCTGCAGGCTATCTTATTGAAAATTGGTTCTTCAATGCAATCAGAAAATACGAGACAGAACTGTCGGAGTTCCTGAAGCCATTAGTCACAGCATATCCTAAAGATTTTGAGGGGACTGTAAATGTGGGCTTGAAAGCAATCCCAAGAGATGTACTGCTCAATAGAGTAAAAGAATTTTTGGATATGAAAGGAGTTTTGTATAGGACAAGATATGACTTTAAAACGAAGGAAGTTGAGATTATCATAAGACCTGATTCAACTACTGTATTGGGAAGAATGGCGAAAATAGTGGAAGGAACTGAAGTAAGCGGCCAGCGCGGGCAAATGAAGGTAAACCTTGAGCAAGCTCTGTTGGGCGGAGCTTATAGCCCAAATAGGAATACAATTTACTTAGGAGTATATGCAATAGCTAGTCCATCTTTATTAAGAAGTTCGCTGTCATTGGTACTCTTGCATGAAAGAAAGCATCAGCTCTTTATGACTTATTTGGCGAAGAGCAAAGGCATGTTCCTGCAAAGTGGTTTGAAAGGTTATAACACTGCTTCAGTTTTAGAAGGATCGTATGACACTTATGCTTCTGCTGATGAAATGATAACTTTTCTATATGATATTATTGATAATGTTAATAAGATATCAAAAATGAGAATAAAACTTTCTAGCGGATTGAAGGTTAGTACTGCAGAAATGGAGCAGTTTTTTGACTATGTTACCGAAGATGTCTTATCCACAATTGCACCAAAATCAAGTTTAGATTTCCTTAAGGCATTAAATGAACAATCAGTGATAGGATATACAGATATAGCAGATTCCCTTGATGAAATGATGGCCGTTGCTGATGATGCCCGCATAGCCTTAAGTGGAAAAAATGAGATAAGAATAGCATTCGAAGGAATAGGTGTGCCTGAACCAGGTTTACCTGTTATGGAAGAGGATATTGGTTTCATTTATATATATAGGCATAGTGTGAGTGTTGAAGGAGATATTGTGCCATTCATTGAGGTTACTGTAGTACCAAATAGAGAAGCGATTTATACTGGCAAGGGTACTGTCAAAAAAGAGGCAGTATTCAGGTTCAGGGATCCTGAGATGATACAACAATATAATGATATTATGTCTAGGACAAAGCCGGTTGAAAGTCTTTCGATTGAAGCACTTAAGGGTAAATTAGATTCTAGACTAAAAGAGCTTACAGATTTTGCAGAAGGGCAAAACCTAGAGCTAGAAAAAATGGAAGGGAAACTCGAAGCCGCAGCCAGAGCGCTATATGTATTAAAAACCAACCCCCATGACGCACAACAAAGAAAAATAGCAGTTAAAAATATAAAAGCAGCAGAAGAAATATTTGTTAAATTATTCAGAGAATCAACTAAGAAGGCAGTACAATGAAGAAAATGAAAACCAACAGGTTAGATAAATTAAGGATTTTCCTACTATTAAGTATGATAATTATCTACATTTTAACTTCTGCATATTTAGTGGAGAGCAAAGTGCCTTACTTTAATACTGAATTCCAGAGAGTGCCTATGACTGAACTCCTTAATGGCGGAGATTGTTCTACTAATATTCTTTCTAAAGCCAATATAGAAGAAGGAACGGTAGTTCTTGAAAATTGTGTTTCTCTGCACAAATTATCACATGAATCTACTGAAGATACTATGACTACTACAGATGACATAACAAGGGCAATTGGAAATAAAAAATACGAAATCAAAATCACTTATTCTCTCCAGGGAGACACTTTGACTATAACAGCGGGAAAATTTAAGATGGAGTCTAAGATTAATGGAGATGATTTCATAGAGGACAGTTTATTCACATTTGGAGATATGACTCCTCTTGAGGAAAAATATTCTACCAACCCTGAGGAAGAATCATTTACCATAATAAATAATCTTGGATTCTATTCTTCATATAAATATGATTATGAGTTTAACAGAGTTCAAGAATATAGGCAGGGAAATGTTGTAGGAAAAAATATATTTTCTGAGCTTTCACCAACATCACAAGAAGAAAGAACATTATTTTACAATGGAATAGAAGAAGTGACTTACCAACCAGTAAAAGAATATACAAATATAAATAATCTTAATCTTTTAAGCAAAGCTGACACTTTCTCAAATACATTTGATATTCATGGAAATGTCAATGGAATTAATTATATAAGTTTTGACCAAGGATTGAGGCCTAATACGTTTGTTTCTATGACATCTGATGAGATCAACAGAGTTGGAACTACCGATTATGGGTTTGCAAAAATAACTGATTTATATGGCCCTTCAGATCTTGTAGAAGTAAGTGCAATAAAATTTAACGAACTTGAAACTCCAGAAGCTAGTACCGCGACGGGTGCGGTCATAAGCGGAAACGCGATTAAAGATATTGCTAAGTTAGTCAAAAACGCTATTACGGGGAAAGCAATAAATATTGAACCTGAGGAAAATCAAAGAATAGTGATATTTGCAATACCTGGAATGCGAAGCACGGCTGTTCCAATTGAGCTAGCGGAGGAGTATGGGTTTACTGTAACTAATTACAATGATGCTGTTGGAGATTCTGTGTTGGGAGAAGATGAGGAATGTGAGGATGGCAATCAACAAAACGGAGATGGATGTGATAAATATGGAAAGCTTGAAGCTAATTGTGAGAATGGAGGCTATGCCAGTGCAAGTTCAGTCAAAACTGCTATTGCGGAACAGACAGAGAAAGAAGGAACAATGTCCTCCTTAGCACAACAATCTAAGAATGGAGTTATAGCTGATTTAAATGGGCAAAATATTGAGTGTCCTCTTGTGGGGAGAACCTTGGCGATTGGAGAGAAATGTGTTATAGAAAAAGATGCTGTGCCATTAAATGCAATAACAAGCAACGGAGAAGAAAGTGAAGAAATGATTGGTGGCAGGTTTATAATTAGAATTTCGAATATTAAATCTAATACTGAAATCAAGGAAAAGCTGCAAGAATTTGGTGATGACTTGGCAAAAGCGAATAACTTTTTCCAATGTGAAGACAATCAGGAGAAGAAAGTCAACATTGGAATCGCAAATACAGACACCGCTGGAAATAGCGCAGATATAACTCTGAAATATAGGATATCCTGTATGAATAAAGGACAGAAAATTATTTTAGAATCGCGCACAGACGGAATAAAAAGATGTATTGCGGCCTGATTCTATAAATTATGAAAATAAATAAGAATTATTTGTGTGCCTCTAAAAAGGAGTAACATAAAAGAAAGATTTAAATACGACTATAAAGCGTAGCTTTTATGCAAGAAGCTGTATTCCCTCTGCTTGATGGAGAGTCAAGATTTCAGAGAGGATTCTATAAGGATAAAGGAAATAGTTTGGTTTATTTAGATGGTGCTGAGGAATCTTATGGTTTTAGTGCGGATATTAGAGATTTTAAATATTCACCAAATGGTGATTGGGTACAAGTTATGAATCATGAGTTAAGAAACATAGGATTGGAATATGTTTCGGATCCTTGCAGTTTTGTTAAACAGCATAGGTTAGGAAGAAAACTAAGAAATTCGACATGGGATTGGAATGACGTGCATGACTTTATGGAGATACAGAAAAGGATAGCAAAAGTCGCAAGTATGGATATATTTTCTTTGCCTGAAAGAATCCCATTAAAACGAAGGGATGAAGACATCAAACTTGTTGCAATCGATGACTTTGAGTGGACGCATTGAATAAGTTTTTAAATAACTATTGTTTAGAAAAAGGATGAAAGAAAGGGGTTTAGCAACATTAGCAATTGTTCTTGCAGTTGCCGTTTTATTAATTGTTTTATCGTCTTTTAGCATTAGTGCTTTGGATAACAGTTCAAATACTACTTCTAGCAACACTACTGGAAGTACGTCAACTACTACTAGTACTGCAACAATAAGCAATGCTGATGATTCTTACCAGTGTTTGCAAAGCAAAGTGGGAAACAGAACAGATTTATCATTGCAGGAAGCAATATTCTCAACCCTTGCCCTTGGAAATAAGCAAAACCTGATAAACACGATTGAAGCAAATAAAAACAGCGCTGGATGCTGGCCAAAGGATTCCTGCAAATTAAAAGAAACCGCTCTTGTTGCTCTTGCCTATGAGAGAGCGGGCAAAGATAATGCCGATATAGTAAAATGGATTTCATCAAAGAATGCAAGTGCAACTGACTTGCTATGGTATCTTGAAATTGACATTACAAGCCACGAATCCTCCCAATGCAAGATAAACTATGACGGCTCTGATAAAACAATAAGCATTAATAATGAGATGAAAATAAGCGGAAGCGCTGGAAGCTGTTTATCTCTTTCAAGCTCAGGTTATTGGCTTAGGATAGGAAATAATTGTTTGGATAAAAAGTTTGAGGTTTCCTGCGACAAAGACTTCATAACAACTTTGTTATATCAAAGGTCTGGAAGTGATACAGTTTATGTTTCTTCTGAAACTCATTCAGCTTCTTCATTGGGAGCAACAGAAGAAAAAGTCAATGCAAAATGTTTCAAGACCGGATCAAGTTGCGACTATGAAGGAAGCCTGTGGGCGACAGCAGCATTGCAAAAAGAAGGAATTGACGTAAGTCCATATGTGCCTTATCTTGTTGCATTGTCTGAAGATAATGAGAAATATTTCCCGAGCGCATTCTTATATAAGATAGTCGGCGGAGATGACCAATATTCAAAAGTACTGCAGAGCCAAAAGCAGGGAAAATACTGGGAAATTACTCCTGGAAATAGATACTGGGATATTTCACTAGCAATGCTGGCTCTATACGGAAGCGGTGCGAATGAAATTGACAATGCTAAAACTTATTTATTAAGTATAAGAACAAAAGACAAATGCTGGAATAATAATAACATAAGAGACACTGCATTCATACTTTATTCTGGGTGGCCAAAAACAGTAAGTTCGGGAGGGGGAGTTATTGCTAAGTCATCATGTTCTAGTATGAGGGGATTCTGCGGGGGCTCATTTGACTGCACAAATTCTGGAGGAACAGTATTGTATAGTTATGAATGTTCTGGGATAAATACATGCTGCTCAATAAATCCTATAGTACAAAGCTGTGAAGCAAAGAGTGGAAACTTATGTTCGTCAAATCAAGAATGTAATGGAGATAGCGTGCCTTCATCAAGTGATGGAACATGCTGTTTAGGAACTTGTACAACAATAGCACAACAGGAAAATACATGCGAACAGGTTAGCGGAAGAACCTGCAGAACCAGCTGTGAAAGCGGAGAAGCCGAGACAACAGATGGAACATGCTCATCTGGAGTTTGCTGCGAAATATCTTCAATTACACCGACACCTTCAAGTTCTAAGACGTGGCTGTGGATATTAATTCTTCTTATATTAATTGTTTTGGTAGTAATTGCTATATTGTTTAAAGACAAAATAAGATTCTGGTGGATGAGCTATAGAGGAAAAGCAAAATCAAGCCCGGTAACTAGACCAAGCACAATGGTTGGTCCAAGGCCATTCATGCCTGGGACAAGACCAGCAATGCCAGGATTTAGGCCGATGCCTTTGACAAGGTCTGCTCCAGCGAGGCCACTACAAGGCCAAAGACCTCAAATAGGAAAACCTGCCCAGAAAAAGCCAATGAGTGACAAGGACAAGGAAATGGAAGAAACACTCAGAAAATTAAGAGAAATGAGCAAGTAATCTTAATAATCTTCTTAATAACCTGTGACATCCTCCTAGCCCTAAAAGGCTAGGCGTCCAGTTGGTCTTATTGCGTCGCGTGGTGCAACGATTGATTTTCTATATATGTAAATACTTGTTCAAATTCTGCTCCGACTGAACAGCAAAAATATCCTGCATTCCAAAAATGTCCGTTGGGATATCGCTTTCTCAAGTCAGGACAAATCCTAAATAAAAGGTATGCAGACAAACCTTTTATGACCTGCAAAAGTTGTGCATCAGACAGTGTTCTCGGACAATCAACAATCATGTGAGCATGATTGATTTGGACTTTCAAGATAACAATTTCGATGTTATGTTTTTTGCACGCTTCTTCAATTGCAACTTTGCAAAAAACTTCTATCTTATCTTTTCGCATCATGTTGTATCGATATTTTGTTGTTACCTGCACGTGTTTGAAGTTGTTTCCGATTGAGCTTCCGTAGTTGTTGTACATTTTTTACCTCCGATAAGTTTATTTAGTTCGAGAAAGTTACAACTACATCTGTTTATTTTTCAGAGAGTTGCAACAAACTCTCCCTGAAAGTAATATTTTTTAGAATAAATAAGTACGCAATTCATCCGTTAGCTAAAGCTTAACGGATTTCTTGCTAACATTTAAAAATTATTTTACTTCTTTTTATAACCAAATATTTTATCATATGATGGATGATCCACAATATCTAGAATGAAACAAATAACTTCTATTTGGTCTCCCTTTATAGTATAAAGCATTCTCCAGAATTGAGATAATTCTACCCTCCACAAATTTTGAACTTTGTATTTATTTGGAATCAACTCTTTTTTTAAATTATCGCCATAGAATGGATTTGATTTTATCAAAGAAATTTTTTGATTAATCGAATTTAGCAGTTGCATTTCACTAGTATTTTCTCTTTTTTGCTCAACTTGTTTGCCGACTATAAAGTTAAGCTTTTCAAAAGCATCTCTCGCTTCATCTAAAAGAATTATCCTAACTGCTTTATTCATACTTCTAATCCTCTTTTAATAAGAGTAGCAAGTTCTTTTCTATCAGTAAAAACCCATAATAATCCTTTTGTCCCTATCACAATTTTTCCTGAATATTGAAGGTAATCAAGGACTTGAAGCAATGTTTGATGCATTACCTTTCGGGGTAATCTTCTTTTGAGCTCAGCTATAGTGACTAATTCCCCAGATTCTTTTAATACCTTTTCCACCATCAGCACTGTATTTAGCGTTGGTGAATGATTTATTAGTTCCTGTTTTTGTTGTTTCATCTTTATATATATTATTTATATATAAGTATATACTTATTTGAGATATTTAAATGTTTCTATGTGCTTCTTTTTATTTTAGGTATATTATTTTAGACAAACAATTTATAAAATACAATTATATCATAGATTGATGAAAAGGGGGACAATAATTATCGTTTGTTTTCTGGTCTTAATTTTGCTAAGCATTGGTGCAGGTGCATTGTCTATGAACGCTAAGGATTCATATCAAAAGCAGGAAACTGCAATTGTCAGAATATATGGAGATATAAGAGAGCCGATAACAAAAGGCCATGTTAACTTCTTCCGCGGACATGTATCAATTCCATTGGAATATGACGTGCAAAAAATGGGAAATGATTATTATCTCTGGTTTATAACTTCCAACATTGAGGGGAATTACAGTTTTAATATTAATAATATTGCAAGCTATTCAAATGGGGCAATACAAAGAGTGAATATAGAGAAAAATTATACAGTTGGAAATACAACAAGCGATTATTATATCAATCCAGGAGCTATTGTATCCAATTCTGATTTTAGCATCAAATTATTTCTTAATAATGATAATGCCCAGTCAATTTCAATCAGCTATCCTGGGAAAAACAGCGAGATGATAAGCCCCGGGGAGAACACAATAATTTTTTCATTAAATAGCGTAAAACTAACTCAAATTATAACTATAGGCGTTGGGAAATACAATGTTCCCGCATATTTGATAATTTCCGGTTCTCAAAATAATAGCCAAACAGGAAATACAACAAATCAAACAATAATAAACCAAACAATGCAAAATTATACCTTTAATGTGAGTTTTTCCCCTAAAAAAATAGAAAGGTTTGAGCAGATAAATAATAATCTAAGCTATCCTATTGAAATATTTAATAATGTTAATGCTGACTTTGAAAATGTAACCATTATATTTAATCCAAAAATATTTTTACTAACAGGTGAAATAAATAAATTAAATGCAAACAAATCTGCTTTCTTTAATTTGGGTATAATAACAAATGAAAGTTTTAGGGAAATAATTTTTGTAAATTACAAGAACTATTCATACCAGCTTCCGGTAGAAATAACATTCAGGAAAAATACAACTATAAATCTGACTAATGGCAATCTTTATGACTGCGTGAATGAAATTCAGGGAAAAATATGCGCTCCTGAAGAAGTTTGCACTCTTGGAAGTGTTCCAAGCAGGCAGGGAATCTGCTGCAAAGGAAGCTGCGCTGTTAAGCCAGCGTCGGCCGGAGGTTCCTGGATTGGGTGGTTAATCGCACTTGTTATCCTTGGAATTATAGGCTATTTGTTTTTCAAATTCAAGAATGTTAAAAGCACGAAGAACCCTATTGAGAGGCAAGTTCAGGAAATTGAGAGCAAGGAAAAATTAATGAGAAGGCCGGTTGATATCGATAAAAATCAGGGCAAGAACTTAAACAAGAAATCTTAATTTATAATTTAATTTTAACTTAATTATTTTCTCTTTTTTGCTTTTTTATTGGTGGATTTCTTGTTTGATTTTTTGCTGATTTTTACTTGTTGTTGACTTTGCTTTCCCTGCTCTTGTTTCTTGAACAAATGGGGGGCAAATTCATACAATCTCTTCAGAAGAATATCTTTCTCTGTAAGAATCTGCTTGGTCACAGCATCGTAATGGTGCAATCTTTGCGTTATTGCATTTCCAAGCTCATTTAGCTCAACATTCGAAAGCTCTATTTTTTCTGGAGAAACTAGTTCAATATTAGAGGGCATGTAAGTAAAGATTATTGCCGTAAATGTGGAAAGAGATTCTATCTCCAGACTTAGCTCTATAAACGCTGTATAAAGATCTTTTCCTTCTTCTACTTGAATAGGGTCGTGTATTTCCTGGCTTTTTATTTTAACTCCTTTTTCAGAACCTATTCTTGTGGAAAGATTCCGCAAAGCTTCTTTAACATGCTCTGGAGGCCTGCCCATAATCTCAATTATTAAATTAACTTGAAACTTGCCCATTAAGAATTTATGAGATGGCTGTTTTTAAAGATTCTTGTTATAATAAAAATATAAACTGGAATTTAATAATAAACAATAAAAGGCACTAACTAACTTGTTACCGATATTATAATGATAATAATTTCTTGTTTTTCTTTTATTTAATAAGAATTGATTTTGTCAATAACCGTACGCATAATGCAAAGCGATTCTGCCATTATTGTCCAATAAATATAATGTATCCCTATCATTATTCCATATATCTGAATCTGCATTCAGGAAAATATCTCTGGCCGTATTTTTGCCGTAACGAGAATGAATTTTTACTTCTCCTAAAACAATATCATCAAGAGAATATGACTTTCTGCTCTCATCTTTTACTGTCCAGTGAATTGCCCTGATTTCCTTGCATGTATTTCTTAGATAAGCTGTTTCATTTTTTGCGTCTATTCTTGCTTTGAAACAGCCGTAATGCGGAGATTTTTTCCATATCCCAAGAGAATTTTCCACTGCATAAGCTTCTGCCTCTGCAAATTGCTTTTTTTCCGATGTTTGAACAAGAAATTTCTTTGCCAAACCAAGCTTTACAATATCTAAATTTATGTAACTATTATAGTATATCCTTGATAAATTTCTTGAATATCTATCATTATCGAGAAATTCTATCTCGATTGTTTTATTTTCATAATTTTTTAGAAATTTCTTTGCCAAATCGCTTCCCAGCTCGCCTTTTTCAGGAGTGTTAATATTTACGAGCCTTATTGTTCGACCATCTCCTAATTGCAAGGTATCTCCGTCTATGATTCTTGAGACAAAGACTTTTTCTTTTGATGATGCATTGGCATTATTTAGAGCATGAAAGAAATAAATACTTGAAGCTAAGAAAGCAGTAATCAAAAGAGACAGGGTGATTGCGTGTTTTTTTTTCATTTTAATTTTTTGTTTTTACAATTTTACTATTTCGTTTCTTATACTTAATAAATTTACATACTTTTCAAAATTTTCGTGATTTATCTCCAATGTAGAAGTATTGATGTTTGGGTGAAATCCCACACTATCTGCTTCCCAAATTGAGCGGTCAAGAATCAAAAAAACATCTTTCGAATTTATCAGCCCAAATATAGAAACACTTCCTGGAGTGAGATTCAACTTTTCTTTTAGCTCACCGGAAGAAGAAAAGTGCAGCTTATTTACATGAAGATGCTTTCTTAAGAATTTCATATCAAGTCTTTTGAATGCATCCATGCAAACAAGATAAAATCTGGATTTGTCATCTTTCAGAAAAAGGGATTTTGTATGCATGAACTGAAAATCTAAATTTAGTTTTTCAGTCTCTTCTACACTAAAAACTGCAGGATGCTTGTGCTCCTTATATTCAATTCCATGCTTTTTCAAATATTCAAAAAGTTTTTCATCCATATAAAAAATGGTTACATATGATTTAAATACTCTTCTCATTTAAAAAATAAATGGAAAAAGAAAAGGAGGAAGGAAGCAAAAAGAGCGAGAATTATGATTTTGTTGTAATCGGAGCCGGAGCGACAGGAATGGCTGCTGCAATGTATGCTGGAAGATTGGGGCTTAAAACTATATGCCTCGGAGCGACACATGGAGCTGAATTACCTTTAGGAGGAGTAATAACAACAACGAACATTGTTGAAAATTATCCTGGTTTCATTAAATTAACGGGAGAAGAATTAGCAAATAAGATAAAAGAGCACGCATTGTCATACGAATTAGTAACATTGAAAGAAGAGAAAGTGGAAAAAATTGATAAATTAGAAAAAAATTTTATTGTGAAAACATCCGAGGGAGAGTATAAAGGAAAGGCTATTTTGTTTGCAACAGGAACAAAATGGAAAAAACTGGAAGTTAGGGGAAGCAAAGAATTTGAGAATCGTGGTATAGCCTACTGCGCACTCTGTGATTCCCCATTATATAAAAATAAAACTGTTGGAATTGTCGGAGGAAGTGATAGCGCTGCAAAAGATGCCCTTGTCTTGGCAGAGCATGCAAAGAAAGTGTATATGATTTACAGAGGAGAAAAAATAAGACCGGAGCCGATAAATATGAAGAGGATAGAAGCAAACAAAAAAATAGAAATAATAAACAGGGCAAATGTTGTCGAAATTAAAGGGGATTCGGTCTTGAAAAGCATAATTCTTGACAGAGAATACAAAGGAAGCAAAGAATTGAAACTGGAAGGATTGTTTGTGGCCATAGGGCATATTATATTAAGTCATTTAGCAAAATCTCTTGGTGTAAAATTGAATGAAAAAGAAGAGATAGTTATTGATCACAAAACATCTGAAACCAATATTCCCGGAGTTTATGCTGCGGGAGATGTGGCAGACAAGCCATTTAAACAGGTTATAACTGGGGTAGCAGAAGGATGCACTGCTGCTTATTCAGCTTTTGAATATATCTCAAAAAACCAGATAGTTCCAACATAACGGCAAAACGCTGAAAGAGGTTCGGTAAGTTTTTAAATAACCGAGATTTGTAAAATCTATGATTAAAATGATGAACAAGAAGGGATTATCTCCGGTGATTGCTACTTCGTTGTTGGTAGCTATTGCAGTTGTTCTCGCATTGATTATTTTTATGTGGGCAAGAAGTTTTATTGGAGAGGTCTTGCAGAAAGATGGTTCTCCAATAGAGGAAAAATGCAAGGAAATAACATTCGCTGCTGATGTTTCCACTGATGGAATTATAATTGAAAATACGGGAAACATACCTATATATGGTGTTGAATTAAAAAAGACTGGATTTGGCACAAGCGAAGGAAAGGGAATATTCGAAAGAAATACTATAGGGACAGGTCAAACAGGAGATTTGCCGATTCCAAGCGGAATTACCTTGGAATCTGACGATGAAGTCCAGGTGATTCCGATTATCGTAGGCGAAGCCGGCAATGCAAAGAAAGAATATTCTTGTGTTTCAAGTGGTATAACTGCAAAGGTTTTATAACAAAATGGGAATTAATAAAAGAGGTATTTCTGGCGTTGTAATCACGGTTTTATTGATTTTAATAACTATAAGCGCATTCTTTGTCCTGGCGAATACTGTTGTGCCATTTGTCAGAGATAATTTGAAAAAGAGCACTGAATGCACACCATATGCAAGCTATTTCAAGTTTCAAGAAGTCTTTAATTACCAGGGAAACAACTTTAGATTTAATTGTTATGATGAATCTGGATTTTATGGAATTTCTGTAAAAAACCTTGGAACAAACAAACTTGGTGCTGAAGAGCCTGCTGGATTGGCCATAGTTTTAAGTGATGGAGCAAACAAAAATGTGATTAACATAACTGGCAGTGCAGAAATTGACATCAACAGATTAAGGATGCTTGATTCTTCAAAAACGAATTTTATTATTCCTGAAAGGGGAGGCATTCAAACGTATGTTTATAATGCCAGTGTAACTGGTTACAATTCGATGGAAGTTTATCCTGTTCTTCGCTCTGGAAGAATATGTGAAAAAACAGATGAAATAAAAATAATAAAATGCACAGACAATATAAATTTGGAATGAATAGAGGTGCACAGGTTTGGGTTGAAACTGTGCTTTACACATTAATAGCCTTGGCTTTGATAGGGCTTGTTCTTGCTTTCATGATGCCTAAAATAAACCAGACCAAAGACAAATTGGTTGTGGAACAGTCTATCAGCATGCTGAGCGAATTGGATGGAAAAATAAATGAAGTATCCAACACTTATGGGAATAGGAGAACTTTTGACTTCACAATAAAAAGAGGAGAGCTGTATATCAATTCTACCTCCGATAAAATAATTCTCATTATAAGTGACTTGGCCAAAGTCTATTCAGAACCCGGAACATCAATATCGAATGGGCCTGTAAAAATTCTTTCTGAACAAAGCCAGAAAAACAATATTATGTATATGACTTTGAATTATGAAAACCTCTATAATATAACATTCAATGGACTTGATTCAAATAAGAAGTTCAGTCCTGCTCCGATTGCCTATAAGGCATTTGTTACAAGCAAAAGCTCAAACGGCTTAATGCAGATTGACTTTGAGGTAGCATAAGATAATAGCTTAGCTTTGTAAAGCTCCAACGATAAAAAAGAACTGATTTTTTGCTAATTTCTGACTTTATAGACGATAACCACTTCATAAAGCTAAGTAGATACAGCATAAGGATAGCTTTAAATAAGAAATATTACTTTAAGAAGCAATGGATATAGCGATTAATGTCAATCCTACGATTCCGGCTTTGCCAAGGGTTGAGGATAAAAAAAAGGTAGATGTCAGATATATGCTAATTGCTCCCTATGCTTCAGCACATATCTATTGGGACAACAAAATAAATGAATTAGTCTATGATATAGAGGAGCCAATTTTGAATGAAATTGAAAAAAGAGCTCTTAATAATCTGGAAAACGCAATGCTTGAATTAATTAATGTCAATGTTGCTGTTGAAAAAAGCACAGAGGCAATAACAGAATATATTGATAAGACTGCCAGGCTTCTGATTGATGAATTAAATATAAAAATTGGGGAAGAGACTTATAAAAAAATATTTTATTATTTATTCAGAGACTTTATAGGATTTAATGAAATTGATCCTTTGCTTAGAGACTATTTCATAGAAGACATTGAATGCAATGGAGTTGATACCCCTGTTTATGTCATCCATAGAATATACAGGAATTTAAGGACAAGCTACACTCCAAATAACATAGACCAATTAGCAAGTTTTGTAGAAAAATTGGCTCAAAGAGCAGGAAGATACATTTCTTATGCACAACCATTATTAGACGGGACTCTTCCTGATGGAAGCAGAGTAAACGCTACTTACACAAAAGATGTTACGTCAAGAGGACCAACTTTTACAATAAGAAAGTTCACAAAAATACCCTGGACTCCAACACAATTGATTTCAATGGGGACTTTAAGTCCTGAAATGCTTGCTTATTTCTGGATTTTATTGCAGTATAAATCAAGCATACTAATATCCGGGGGTACTGCTTCAGGAAAAACAACATTGTTAAATGGAATTGCATTCTTCATTCCCCCAGAGGCGAGAGTCGTTTCAATCGAAGATAGTGTTGCGGGAGATTCAAAACTGATTATTAAAGAAAAGAAAAACATAAGAAATATTACAATCAAAGAATTTGTAGACAAAAAAATAGAGGCAGAAGTTTTAACAATTGATAAAGGGGGCAAAATAACATGGGCTAGACCCTCAGATTACATTAAGCATAAAGTAAAAAAAGATATTTACGAAGTTACAACCGCAACAGGAAGAAAAATAAAAGTCACTCAAGACCATTCATTATTTGCCCTTGATGATAAAAACAATTTAAGGGAAATTAAACCAACAGAATTGAAAGAAAAAGAATCGTTTATTGCGGTACCAAGATTGCTTCCAATTGAAGGGGAGAATGTTAAAGAAATTAACTTGATGAATTACTTAAAAGTTTTTGAAGAGGACTTCTTAGAAGGAGAGCCAATTGGAGAAATGCTGAAAAATTATGACTATCATAAATTAGATATTGCCAAAGAAAGAGCAAGATGGTGGAAAAACAACAACATAATAAAAATAAAAGAATTTATTAGATTAAACAAGAATTTTGATTATGAAGATTTGAAAAAACTAAAGATAAAAAGCAAGAATAAAGCGTCCGTCCCCATTCTTTTTGATATTAACAAGGATTTTCTGGAATTTTGTGGGCTATGGCTTGGCGATGGAAGTTATGATAATTATAATAAAAACTCGGTAATAATCTCTAATGTTGATAGAGAGTGCATAGATATTTTTAAAAGAATTTCATGTTATCTTGGTTCAAATTATTCTGCGATGAATGACGGAGGGGTTTCTTTGAGAATTCACAACTCTGTTTTTTATAAATTCATGAAATATGTTCTGAAACTTGATGGATATTCTAATACTAAAAAAATACCTGAATTTATTTTCAGCCTGTCAAATGAACAGATAAAACACTTTATAAGGGGGTATTTTAGCGCTGATGGATGTGTTAAGAAATATGAAGTTTCATGCGCTTCACAAAGCTATGAATTACTTCAGGATTTACAATCCATGTTTTTAAGACTGGGCATAATCTCAAGAATAAATGACTTTGAAAGAAAAGACAAATGCATGAATATGTCCATATCTTCTCATGATAACATAGATTTATTCAAGAAAATTGGCTTCTTGCAAGAAAGAAAAAATATTCTTTTGAATTCAATGATATTCAGGGCGCACCACGCCAATTCAGATATAATCCCCCTATCGGCTGAAAAAATGATTGAACTGAATACAATATCAAATGTCAAACTTCAAAACAATTACCTGAATGGGTCACAGAATATTGGCAGAAATTATGTGCAGGCGATTGCTCCGATAGGTTCGGAGTTTAACGACCTTTCGCACAACGATATCTTATGGGATAGGATAAAAAAAATTGAAAAGATTGTTTCTGAAGAAACAGAGGTTTTTGATTTAAGCATTCCAAAATATGAAAAATTTTTATGCAACAATATATTTGTCCATAACACTAGAGAAATTAACCTGCCGAGAGAAAATTGGCTGCCAAGTGTTGCTAGAACTTCCATTGGCATAGGAAAAGTTGGGGAGATAGACTTATTTGCACTGTTAAAAGCCTCCTTCAGACAAAATCCAGATTATTTAATAGTTGGAGAAGTTAGAGGAAAAGAAGCTTCGGTCATGTTCCAGGGAATGGCCTCCGGGCATTCTTCTCTTAGCACTATGCACGCAGATTCTGTGGACACATTGATAAGAAGATTGCAAACCCCTCCCATAGAGCTCTCGCCAACATTAGTCAATTCCCTGGATTGTGTGGCTATTGCAACTCATGCAACTGTTGGAAAGATAGAGACAAGAAAGCTAAGAGAAATAGTGGAAATAATAAACATAAGCAGGGATGGCACTGCTTTGATAAATACTCCATTTAAATGGGATCCGGCAAAGGATGTATTCTATTACAAGAGACAAAGCAAGGTATTTGAAAAAATAGCCATGAGAACTGGAATTCCGGTCGAGAAGCTTCAGGCAGAACTTACAATAAGGGCAAAAATTCTCTATGAAATGTATAAAAAGAAAATATTTGGATTCACTGAGGTGCAAAAAGTCATTAATGATTACTTCAAAAATCCTATGTCTGTCCTTACCAAATTCGGCATACAAGAATGATTGATTAAGATATTGCCAAATTGAAAGATATTTAAACAAACTAAAATTAAAATTGCTATGGAAAAAGAGATGATAACTATTCTAGCACAGCTTCTTACTGCTATGAAAGATGCAGTATACGAATTGGAGAAGGCGCAGAAAGCCAAGGATTTGGACAAGATAGCTATGGCAAAAAGCGAAATAATCAATCTAAAAAACCAAATTGACAGATTATTATGATAGAAGAATTAAGAAAAAACATAGATACTGAAATAGAAATATTAAGAGAGATAGCCAAGTATGTTAATATTTTAAATGAATCAAAGGGGCTTCATGAAAGGAAAATGCTCAGCGAGTCCATTGATTCTTTAATAGAAAGCCTGAGAATGATAAATAACTCTATTCCGGAAATATTAAATAATATTTCGGTTGCGAAAAGACTTCCTTCTTCTACTGATGCAACAAATCTGAGCAGGATAAGCTACAGAAAAACTGATGGAACAATAAGTGTTGTTCTGAATGCGCATGACAAGGAAAGATTTCTCAAAGAATTAAGCATAAGCGAGCATCTTATCAAAAAATTAAAGAAAGGACAGAAGAACAAGGAAAGTGTGCAGCAACAAGGATTCAAATCAACGAGGGGTTATTTGAAATTGTCAAATAAACTCTTTTTGGAAACTGCAAAAAACCTCATAGAAAAAGGGAAGTTCAGGACACTTGCGATAGAAATAAAGAGGGCCAATTTTGATTTATTGCTCGAATCTTATGTTGCAATGATTTTCTTCACGACATTAATGTCGGTTTTTGCCGGTATCATTTTGATGTTTTTCTTCCTATTTTTTAATATCGAAATTGACTGGCCGATAATAACTTTGTATTCTGGGGGATTGCTGATAAGATTGGCAAAAGTCATATTTATACCGATAATATTGCCTGTAGCAACATTCATATTTTTGTATATTTATCCCTCAACTGAAAAGGATACTATTGCAAAAAAAATAGAGAGAGAACTCCCATTTGCCACAATACATATGAGTGCTATATCTGGTTCTGGAATAGCCCCAACAGAGATATTCAGAATTATAGGGATAAGCAAGGAATACCCTTATATGGGCAAGGAGATAAGAAAAGTTCTAAATCAAATTAATCTTTATGGATATGATTTGGTTACAGCCCTGACAAATGTTTCCAAAATAACTCCAAGCTCCAAATTATCTGAATTGTTCTCGGGATTGACAACAACTATAAGCTCTGGGGGAGGCCTGCAGGGATTCTTCGAAAAAAGGGCAGAGACATTGCTCACAGATTACAGGCTGGAAAGAGAAAGATACACTCATGTTGCGGAAACTTTTATGGACATTTACATAACTGTTGTTGTAGCTGCGCCAATGATTCTCATGCTCTTATTAATAATGATCTACATGACTGGATTCGCAATAAGCTTCACCCCGCAGCAGATGACCTTGATAATGATCGGAATAATAGGCTTGATAAACATACTCTTCATAGGACTTTTGCAGTCAAAACAACCCGGATACTAAAATGACCTTTAAAAAAGCTCATGGAAAGAGAAGATTCACAAGAGTGAAATGACAAAATGAAATTAACAAATATACATTGGATTGGAATAACAATTGCGGCAATTATCTTAATTTTAGATTTAATTTTCTTCTTTGGAAAGCATGATAGAAATTTATTTCTATTTTTAATTGGGATAGGAATATTAGTTGCCGCAATGCCATTCATGCTTGACTTGATAGTCGAAAGCAGGAGAGATGAAGAAATAAATGAAATGTTCCTTGAATTTTCAAGAAATCTTGCAGAGAGCGTCAGCACCGGAACACCAGTAAGCAAAAGCATAGTTAATATGAAAGCGAAAAACTACGGCTCTCTTACCCCTTATGTAAAAAAACTTGCCAATCAGATAGAACTGGGAATACCAATGCATAGGGCGTTGGATAACTTTGCATCTGATGTTGACAATGTTGTTATAAACCGGGCAATCGCCCTGATAATGGAGGCTGAAAGAGCTGGAGGAGAAATAGATTACATATTAGATTCTGTCGCAAAAGCAATATTTGAAATAGAAAAGCTGAAAAAAGAAAGGAGAGCAGCAATATATAATCTTGTTGTGCAGGGATATATCATCTTTTTTGTATTCATAGGCATAATGCTGGTTATGCAGTTCAAAATACTTCCTTTGACAACGGGGATAGGCGGTCCGGGGTTATCAGACCTTAATTTAAATTCTTTAACCAGCGACAATCAGCAAATTAGCACTCCCCAGATATCCATAAGCGACATTTCAAACCAATTTCTTTATTTGATAATTGCCCAGGGATTTTTTGCTGGATTGATAATTGGAAAACTGGCAGAAGGAAACATTAAGGCTGGATTGGAACATTCATTTATTCTTGTGATAACTGCATTCTTAGTTTCATTTGGAGCTAGGCTTTTATTCGGGTGAACTACCCTATGGTAAGTTATGAAGCATCAAATAATGTCCAGTTAAACTATTTTTATCTTTTAATATTTATTTCCTGCCTTGCTTTATCTCCAAGGCAAGGCCTTGGGGTATTAGGAAGAGTGAATAATATATTGATTTATTCAGATATTTTATTGACTATAAGATTTAATATTATGTGACATCCTCCTAGCCCTAAAAGGCTAGGCGTCCAGTTAGTCTTATTGCGTCGCGTGGTGCAACGATTGATTTTCTATATATGTAAATACTTGTTCAAATTCTGCTCCGACTGAACAGCAAAAATATCCTGCATTCCAAAAATGTCCGTTGGGATATCGCTTTCTC